>Ga0058698_10000109_pt1 | contig 45625 bp, 33 predicted proteins | sample AgamicAsSfe_FD_67288 | JGI IMG/M metagenome (GOLD analysis project Ga0058698, IMG submission 67288) | Agave microbial communities from Guanajuato, Mexico - As.Sf.e | ecosystem: Host-associated > Plants > Phyllosphere > Phylloplane/Leaf | place: Guanajuato, Mexico | collected 2012-05-30
GCGCTTTAAAAAAAAGCACGCCAATCCCTATTCCGACCAGCACCACCCCGTCCCATTCCATTCGTATGCAAGTGATCGTAAAGTCGTTCTAGATGTTCGTCCCTCATCGCCTCCAGCCTTAGGCAGTTTCCCCAGCAACCCCACTACCAGCACCCGCACCAGCACCCTTACACCAAGGATGTTCAAGTACCATACTGATCGTAATCCTCTTTTCCACGTCTCGATCTAGCATCAGCCGCACAAGATCGATGCTCTCTTCCGACATGACCCATGGTACGCGTAGATCGTGATCCATGATTTCGTCGATAGAGTAGAACGGGTTTTCTTTGTAGATGATTGTGTAGAGGAGTATGCCGAGCGCCCAGACGTCTTGTTCTTTACCGCGATAAGCTTTTCCAGCTAGGACTTCGGGGGCGGCGTAGTCTGGAGGTTGTTAGTACAATTATCGCAAACGGAGAAGCGGAAGAGAAACGTACCAATAGTGCCGACAAAGACGTCAAACGGCCCACTCTTGATATATGCTGCGCTTCCGAAGTCAATGAGCTTGATGTTGCCTTCACCATCGAGGACGACGTTCTCGTCTTTGATGTCCCGGTGTACGACCTTCGCTTTAGTATGCAGATGGTGCACCGCTTCTGCCACTTGGACAAAGATCTTACGGCACTCCTTCTCTTCCATGTTGACCCGCAGCTCAATATAGTCGAATAGATCCATACCTGGCAGACCGTGTGGTACCATCTCAATGTAATAGTTGATGTCGTCTTCGAAGAAATCGGCCATCTCTACGATATTGGGATGCTTGAAGCCGTCACGACGGAGGTAGTCTAGCACATGAATCTCGAGCGGCACAGTGCCTAGTCTTCGGTCTCGAGTCCATGTGTCGACTAAAATCCGCCGCTTCGTGACATACTTGATCACGACTTTCTTGCTACTGACCTTTTTGTACCGACAGAGCTTGACTTGCCCATACGCGCCTTGGCCCATGTCTTCTAACACTACAAAGTCGTTGATAGTCTTCTTCTTGGGTGGCTCTTCCTGCACAGGGACCGGTGGCGGTGCCATAGCTTTTGTTTGGGTTTGTTGCGGAGTGTTAGGTCGCATGGCTTCCTGTATTTGCTGAGTGAGGAGTGATACTGCAGGTGGCGTTCCTTGCGACTGGTGCGATTCAGGTTCTTGCGGTACCGAGAAGTTTGACTGCCCTGGTTCAGGTTGGCGCGGTGAAGGTGGTCGTGACATAAGAGGAGTCACAGGACCAATACCATGGTTTGCAGCATGCAGCTGCCTGGAGTATGTTATCCACAGAGCGTAGACCAGCTCTGGACCCTTGGTAGGTTTGGACGATCCATCTTCCTCTTCAATGACATTTTCATCGAATCGAGGAGACTTTTCGCTCTTCACTACTCGCATCTGCACATCGACCATGATTTCCGAACCGTCACGATGTAGAGCTGGCAATCCGCTTGGTCGCAGGAAGATGGCTGCCGCATCTGCACTACCCTCCCGCATTGCAAGCAGGGCACGGGCACGGCGGAAGCTGTGTTCGGGGATGACTATTCCGTCGACCAGCTCGATCTTATCTTCATCGGTCATGACATGCAGTATCTTGTCGAATGCGGGTATGAGCTTGCTCACGTGAATACCTTCGGGTCGTGGTTGTCCGAACAGAGCTGATGAAAAGACGGAATTGGAGCTTGTGATTTTGAGATCGTCGGAAGATAAAACGATGATGCCCGCGATGTGTGGGAAACTAGAGATGCGGAAAGTGGGTTCGCCTGGCATCGCCTCCACGGTTACTGGTATATTGATGCTGTTTGAAGTCCGCGCGGTGTAGCTGCGAAACTCGTCGATCGACTCGTAGTCTAGCGCCCCAGTGTTTGTTCCTCGGAGTCGTGGTATGCCTGGTATGAGTCGCTTGAGATCCATTCCCCTCCGTAACCGATCGCTCCCAAAGACAGCTTCTGTTGCGCCCCAGCCCTTGGATACGCAGCCTACGTCGTCGACCGTGATATATACGACATCTTCCGCAATCTCTTCAAGCACCCAGATGAGACTACCCCGCTTCTCTTTGACCCACAAGCTGGCAGAACCAGTTGAGCCATTACGCTTCTGGATCGGAATGACATCTCCACAAAGTAAAACACCTCTTGAGCCCTTATGTTCATGATTCAGCTTGCCTGTCTTCTTCGCATTGTAGTACGAGGATCCACTGCCATCGTCTGTCTGTGCTTTCCTCGCGGCTATCACGCGCGATGGAGCCTTGCTCAGTAACCGTGCAGTAACACCGCTGCCGACTTTCAGGTTGTTAGTTGCAGGAGATGCTCCGGACAGTGCATTCTTAGAGCCAACCTCGGGATCTCTGAGCTTGCTTTCGAGCCACTTTCTACGGTCTTCTCGCACGACTTCCAGTATCCCCAGCTTGCGGACCTCAGCCCTCGTCACACCGAATACAAGGCATGCCAAGTCGTTTGCAGATGTAATGGTCCATGGCGTATCTGTTTCGGTGGTGAAGATGGCTTGTGCTGCTGGAGCGTGTCGGCTTCCATGTCCATGTGGTGCTGATCCCGCGGAATGAGGCCCTGGTGCATTGCTAAAACTCGGCGGCAGAGTTGGGATAATGGTAGGGGATACGAGGTCGCTGATCTTCTCTTGGTCTCCCACCCGGTATGGCTGCGCTAGTGCATCGTGGAGTTGGCTCTGGATCGTAAGAGGCGCAACATCGGTCAGAGTTCGTTTGAGCGCAGCTCTTTGGGGGCGTGCAGGTTGCGAAGGTGGTGGAGGCGGAGAAGCTGCCGCTGCTCGTGTGCTCAACGCGTTGGGGGCGATTTCGGTACCCGGTGAGACTCCTTCTTGGCGAGCTTCTGGTGTACTGCTGGTGTCGATGACATCGGTCGTAGTCACTCTGTGTACTGGTGGTCTCGCAGCCTCAAGCATGCTCTCGGGGCTCGCTGATCGATCAACTGTGAAACCCTTCTCGAATGGGTTCTCGCCAGACATGTCCGCCGGCCCTGTTACGGGACCCAGCGCACCCAGTCCATGGGCTCCCGTGCCGTCTTGGCCTATGAGGTTTGCTCTTGTAAGCAGCTCCATCATACTCTGCACCTCCTGATCGCCGCTGAGTTTTGCCTGGGCGTTTGCTATTCCAGGATTTGTCGCGGCCCAGCCCAGCCTGTCGCGCATAAACTCGATGGACCGCTTCAGCACATTTTGGCGGTTGTGTATAAACTCTTCTGATTGCGTCGCAAAAGAAAACGAGTGTAGAGACTCGGAGGGAAAGCGAGTGAGATCCTCACCAAAAGCAAAGGTCGGTGATGCGGGGGCGGTGGGCGCAGACTCGGAAGGATGTCTCGATACTGGTGGCGTGGAAATGTTCAGCGAAGCAGCTCGTTGGGTCGACTGCAGCTGTCTCGGGCCTGGCTGTTGGCGGATGCGACGGAGGCCTGAGGATCCCAGACCGTGTTCATGCTCGGACACGATGGGCGACCTGGTGCAATGTGTGTCAGCCATGACCCACAACGCAAAGAGTGCTCCTTCCTGACCAGCGTCCTTGCACGGCCGCCTATCTCGACGTTCCACTCACCTTGCCATGCGGTCCAGCTGCCCTGCATCGATGCTCAGGCGCTTGGCCGTGTCGATGGGTGGCGGCGGCCCCGTTCGCCAGTTCAGCAGGCTCGAGGTGCTTTTCGTCTTGACCAGCGGGGCATATTCGGAGAGGTGCTGTGACTGTGCGAAGGAGTTGAAGGGTGCTTCTTCTGGTAGAGAGCCTGGCGGGGTGAGGACGTCAGCTAACAAGTCCATATGGAGCACGAGTATGCAATGGCTAGTGGCGAGCGAGGTAGTGGCAGCGGTACAGAGCAAGTTGTAAGTATTGGGGTCGGGTGTCTATTGTGTACCGTAGTCCAGGTGAGTGCAGTGGCTCGGTCCAGCTCCTCTCTCAGAGCATACATGTCTCGCAGTGTTGTGGGCGGTCAAGCTTACAAAGCTCACCATGGGCTCTTGGTGACACAAGTCGTCGAGGCAGTCGTGGGCGTCACGACGTGAGGCGGAGGGTCATTTGACGTACCATGATCATTTGGCCTGCTCATTCCCTGAGGCGTACGAGCGCCTGTTCCCAGGCTTGGGCAATTGTCTCGGCTCGGTAAGATCAGAAGCAGCGAACAACGACGAGATGACTAGCCCTTGGTCTACAGGTACACAGCTTGATGTGTACTGACCCGTGTGTCGCGTTTGGGGTGGCTGTATCGCTTCTGGGGTACGGCTGGATGATGCGCGGGCGGGTGGTGCAAAGGCTTTGGTGGGGGCTGCAGGGTTGCTGAGGGCTGGAGTCGGATATCACCTGCAACGGGTACGGCTGTTCAGTAAGAGATGCGATGCGATGCGTGGGGCAGACCAGACGCAAGAGATGGGCAGTAGGCGTGCACAGTGAATGGCATGTAGTTACGTCGCGGACACTATGCGACTTGAGACGCCAACGGCGTTATTTGCATTGCGCCCACGCTGGCCCCGCGACAAGCACAGACGATCCACCCGCCGTCGACGCTATCAGATCAGATCTACCAGACCGCCTGGGCCGGGACACCACCAGAGTCCTACATCATAACACGCTAGACGGCGAGGTTGCACAATAAAGTAAAGATGCGTACCATGCCTGGGACATACGCTGCTTCTGGCTGAGCATCCACTTGTGTCGCACCAGCGTCCGCACCCGGCCTTGGCTTCGTCCGTCCGGCAAGCCTCCGCTAGCCTTTGCTCTGACATGTGCTGCTCTGCCGCGCCATCCATCATCTGGCGAGCAGGGTGAACGTCCCGCCAATCTAACCGATGTCCATGTCGTCATACTATGTCCATAGGCATCTGGTATACCGCTGTTTCTCCAGCACCACCATGTACTGTGAGTATGGAAGTAACAGATGTCAGACGCTCAATGGAGGCATTTGAATTCTCTGCTCGTCATGCAGAAAATCGTGCATGCTGCGACCACCGTGATTAGCTCCGCATACCCCGGAAAATGCCATTGGTTGAACATGGCTCCTGCGCATGCCGTGTGCCGACCCATGCACCAAATCTGGACATCTGGGGAGGCTTCGAGCCATCAGTGTTGTCGAAGAGTGTCTTTGTGCTGGTTCCAGAAATTCCTGCAGCCTAATTCTACAGTCAGCAATTGCCTTCATCATAGCGTCCTGATAAGCATACCTCGATGCATGTTGACCTGGTCTATCCACCACTCGCCAAAGCTGTCGTCTGTCGCCATATCGGCTGCCGTCACTCTTTCCTCCCGTTTGAGCCCGCATAGCATACAAGCTTGGCGCGCTGGTATGCCGCCTTCAGACTGCTTCAATGTCTTTACCGGCATTGTCTCTTGCAAGTCTGGCCCACGATCCAAAGAACCAGCTTTGATCTGATTTGCTCCGGATACGACGTGTCGCAGTCGCCCAACCTGCTCTTTCCAACTTCTCACCACATCTGAGACCTCTCGCTCTTCCTTCATGTTCTCGCCCTTGTCGATACCTGTCAACTTCATCCCGGAAGTTGCTCGTGACGACGCAGGGCCTATTCGCATGCCTTGGGACAGGTGTTGGTCTCGCTTCCAGCGCAATTTACGGCCAGCTATGATGTGTGCCGCAACATTCCCAAGGATTATGTAGCCTTGAAGGTATGCGATTGTTGTGGGCTCGGCCAGTAACTTATTTCTCATGGGTAGGGGTTGCGCTGCCATGGGCTTGAACAACTTCTCATTTGCTTCCGCAAATAGAGAAGGGAAAAGTGATAACAACATACCGGGCGGCGGCACGTTAGTAGGTGGTAGTTCACTGGGCTGTGGATCTGGTATTGTAGAGGAAAGTATTGGAGCTGGCGTAGTGGGTAATGCAGCACTCGTGGTCGACTGCATGGTTCCGGATTTGCTCGGTGCTTTCGTAGGAATAGAAGCCTCCCAATCATCGAATTCATCCCATCCGTCATCTTCTTTCTGTGCCGGTGGTGCGGGTGTTGGGACCGGTCGTTCTCGTCTAGTAGAAGCACCGAATCCGATCTTAGATTTCTTACTCGTGGCCATTTGGCCCTCGAAAATCTGACTTGCGTTGACAGAATTTACACCCCTCGAGACAGGTGGTCGAGACTGTGATATGCTCATATCCCCTAATAGGTCCACGAGTGCTGGGGATGATGCAACAGGTGCTGTAGAAGGCGCTTTATTTTCCTGTTCGCCCTCAAAATCGCCAAAGTCGTCATCATCATCGAAATCATCCTCTGCATCGAACAGTACGCTTGGGTCCACAGACTTCTTGGCCTTCACAATAGGTGCTCGCTGCCAAGTTTGCTGTGTCGGCTCGCAGGACGATTGCGATTCGGATACAAAGGCGTCATTTGTAACTGAGCCCACGTTCCAGGCATTCGATGGTGGTTGGGGGACCGGAGGCGATGTGAATGCGAACAGATCTTGCTTGGCGGCAGGAGCGGGTTCCGTAGATGTGCCGCCCTCGAAATCACCCCAGTCGTCGTTGTCTTCAGCTGTAGATTCTTGAATGAACCTGGAAACAAAGTTCTCATTATTGCCCACGGGCGGAGGTTGCTGCGACGACGATGCTGGGATTGGGGTGTTGGTCAGGCTGTTGAAGAAGCTGAATTCTGACGGAGCAGGTGGAGCGGTAGTCGCCTGCGTGTTAACGGGCCGCGACTGCTGTTGATCCGAGGGGGAGTCGGCTCCAAATTCTGCGAAAAGATCCGCTGACATTGCTCGTACAAAGGGATGAAAATGTAACGTTGTAGAGCGGCGCTGGCCTGCACGTGCATGTGGTTGGTAAGTACACGCCAGCGCTAAAGTCGAAAGAGTGGGCCGGTCTCGAAGCCAAAGCCACAACAATTGCCAGCTTCTTCACATCTGATACAATACCGGATGAGCTTAATGAAGCATGATGAACTCTTGTTCGGTGTAAAGAATATCGCAGCAATGGACGCTCGCAGTGCTCCTTGGCAACTTTCACGCAAACAAAAGAATCCAAAACCGATCCTCTTTAATGACGAACCGGAAACCCTCAGTTTGTAGCACAAGCATTTTACCAGCATTACAACCGTGAACGTCTTAGAGCTGAGCACCTGAAGTAGTCTGATGTGCACAGTTAGTTGCCTTCCTGGATCCAACACTCTAATTAAAAGAAAACTAAACAGGTATAGAGATCACAAGCTTTACATTGCAGCGTACATTAGCTCTTAACGCGCTTTGTTGTAGTAAGAAGAGATACTCTACTCTAAAGGGATGTTAGTTTCTCTCTTTGATGTAGTGTAAGTACAGCACGACCGACATCACATAAGAGCACGACGCATGGTGAGACATTTGTCGCCATCTTTGATAAGACCTCGACGACCAAAGTACTGCTGGTGATAGGCACACCATACAGAGCGATGTGATAGACAACACGAGGAAGAAGTAGAGACACCATCAACAGTAACCAGTCACGCATGTCAGAAGAGAGGTTTTTGTTCATATCCCACCCATGTTTTCATTCATATCATTATGGAAACTATGGAAGGACGACGCCAGGACCCCAGACCGTTATGCATGACACGTTTCAAAAGTCATCACAGCTTTTCCGAAGCAACCACATCCCCAGAACCAGGTATCTAGAGACGAAAGAAGAGAAACAAGCAACCCAAGAAGAGAGCGCTTATTTCTTGGAAGCCTTTTGGGCGGCCTTGGTGACCTTGCCGGCCTTGTCGGCCTTGGCGACGGACTTGATGACACCGACAGCAACGGTCTGACGCATGTCACGGACAGCGAAACGACCGAGAGGAGGGTAGTCAGTGAAAGCCTCAACGCACATGGGCTTGGAGGGAACCATCTTGACGATGGCGGCGTCACCGGACTTGATGAACTTGGGAGAGTTCTCAACAGACTTTCCGGTACGGCGGTCAATCTTCTCGAGGAGCTCAGAGAACTTGCAAGCAATGTGGGCGGTGTGGCAGTCGAGGACTGGGGCGTAACCAGCACCGACCTGACCAGGGTGGTTGAGGACGATGACCTGGGCGTTGAAGGACTCGGCACCCTTGGGGGGGTCGTTCTTGGAGTCACCGGCAACGTTACCACGACGGATCTCCTTGACGGAGACGTTCTTGACGTTGAAGCCGACGTTGTCACCGGGGACACCCTCGGTGAGCTGCTCGTGGTGCATCTCGACGGACTTGACTTCAGTGGTGACACCAGCGGGGGCGAAGGTGACGACCATACCGGCCTTGATGATACCGGTCTCGACACGACCGACGGGCACCGTGCCAATACCACCAATCTTGTAAACATCCTGGAGGGGAAGACGGAGGGGCTTGTCGGTGGGACGGCTGGGAGGGTCGATGGCGTCGATGGCCTCGAGGAGGGTCTTACCAGTGGCCTTGGCCTTGGTCTCCTTCTCCCAACCCTTGTACCAGGGGCAGTTGGATGAGGCCTCAATCATGTTGTCACCGTTGAAACCGGAGATGGGGACGAAGGGAACGTGCTTGGGGTTGTAGCCGACCTTCTTGATGAAGTTGGAGGTCTCCTTGATGATCTCCTGGTAACGCTCCTCGGACCACTTGGTGGTGTCCATCTTGTTGATGGCAACGATGAGCTGCTTGACACCGAGGGTGTAAGCGAGGAGAGCGTGCTCACGAGTCTGGCCATCCTTGGAGATACCAGCCTCGAACTCACCAGTACCGGCGGCAATGATGAGAATAGCGCAGTCGGCCTGGGAGGTACCAGTGATCATGTTCTTGATGAAATCACGGTGACCGGGGGCGTCAATGACGGTGACATAGTACTGAGTACAACATGTTAGCATTGTAAAGAACTTGATGTAGTAGGCAGAGGGGTACTAACCTTGGGAGTCTCGAACTTCCAGAGAGCAATGTCGATGGTGATACCACGCTCACGCTCGGCCTTCAACTTGTCGAGGACCCATGCGTACTTGAAGGAACCCTTACCGAGTTCGGCGGCTTCCTGTGAGGCTTGTTAGCTCGCTGTGGCCAGAATGGGGAAATTACATGTGCGTCATTGCGTTGGAGTTCGCGAAGGCCGCATGCGGACTAGCGCTAGCGCGTAAAAGTTCGCACATCCCCACCACCCAAAAATGCCCCTCATCGCGATAAGCCAGGCTTTGGCTACGCGCTCAGAGAAAGCACCGGGTGGGCGCAACAGGCCGCGTGAAAGAAAAGTGATGCCATACCTTCTCGAACTTCTCGATGGTACGCTTGTCAATACCACCGCACTTGTAGATCAAGTCTGTATCCCAGTGTAAGTTGTTTGACCCCGCAGTCGTTCGGAGAGGGAGGGCTTACGGCCGGTGGTGGTGGACTTTCCGGAATCGACGTGGCCGATAACGACCACGTTGATGTGCATCTTCTCCTTACTGCAGCCATTGTTAGCGAGGTGTGCCAAGGGTGGTTGTGGCAGCCTCGAGCTCTTCCAGTGGGCAAATGTCGAGGCTCCACTGGTTCGAGGCGGAAGGCAGGCAGAGTCACTTACCCCATGTTGGCGGTGTTGTGTTGTTTGAGGTTATGTGGTGGTGAGGGGAAGTTGTTTGATACTCAGATTTACAGCGCGCGGTGTAAGGTATGAGTTGGACGGAGAAGAAAAGTTGAGTGATGGAGGGGTCGGGTGCTAATATACCTGGAGGGCTGTGGGTCTGTGCTAGTTTTAGGCGCTAGTTCCCCGTTGGGCTACGAAAACTCCTTCACTTGCAACGAATTCAACTGCGAGAGAGGCAAAACGGGTCCCTTTAATTGGCCCACATGCCATGGAGCCCTTCCACCCGCCTTGACCGCCTGCTATAGCCTTGCCACAGCCGCAGTTGCCTCACGCGAGTCTTTGGGACCATCGTCATTGTTTGCCCATCAGCCCTTTTTTCGTACCCGCGTCACCTACGCGCTACAGCTTTTGCTTTTGCACAATGCTCGATTGTTACCTTCACGGCCGATTTGTCTTATCCTGGAGACTGACCCGGCATGCAGTCATCGCGCTGAAACAGTCCCGGCGTCACCTTTGCCGCACTGCAAACTTTTGGCGGGGTACTGAGATTGCCATCATAATCTGTACCCAGCCCCACTGCAAGCGGAGTCTATAGTGGCCTCGTCGATGGTACTATCCAGATCATGCACAACACCGTGTCCATTTCTTACGTTCCGCTGCTAGCCACTGATTCCATCGACCTTACCGTCACCTTGGGCATTGCTGCTTATGGAGCCATAAATGGGCCCTCGTTGACTCATTAAGCGCTGCCACAGACGCCCACCATCTTTCCGCCCAACTATCGTGGGACAATCCTTGGAACCGCTCATATGCCGCCCTTTACCGACGTGGAACCTGGAGTGGCAACCTACATTGACGCTGACTTCACTAAGCATGCACCTCATACAAGGAAAAAACTAGACAGATACAGAAATAATAAGGTACATTTTACAGTCTACATTATCTCTCAATAAGAAAACTTATAAGGATTTACAGCATTGTAGTCTTCTAGGTTTCTTATTTATATCTACATAGATCTAATACGCTTTATTGTACTAGGAAGAAGTACTCTGCCCTAAGAGGTGTTTAGTTTCTTTCCTTAATGTAGTGATAGCGGCTGAAAGAAAAATTGTTCCAGGATGGAGATCTACTCGCTCGAAACCCAACCGTTATCGCCATCGCGACGCAGCGCAAGCTTTCCACTTTCACTCCGGGGAACGCTGGGCTTGCAGAGCTTCATCAAGCTTTTACCACCAAGGCAACACCGTTTCGCCCATCTACACAGGCTATGTGCATCACAAAAATCTGAACCTCTGGAGCAAATCTCACATTCGAGCTTGTCTTCTTCCATCTGTTGCCCTGCCTGATCTACCGCAGTGAAGGTTGTCAGATGCCAACTCGGTAGCGCAGGTATACGGTTCGTTTTGTTTAAGCTAAGGCCTGGGAGCCATCGAAGAGCTAATACTACGATATCCTTCAGGCAGAGACTTGCCTAGCCAACCTCAAGCTGCAATCTTCCGTCAAGCATACAATCTATGTATTACCGATGAATCAACCTAGCCGTATAATGAACCCCTTCGTTGGCTACACGTCGTTCACAGTCATATAAAGGTTGCGAGAGAATTGCTTCTTGGTGAGAGTGATCGAAGAGGCTTGCGGCAACGCCACATTGATGCGCACAAGATATTCGTTGGATTATCAGAAAGATGAAGGCCAGCGCCTGGGCTTGATACCTCACTGCGCAGACGATTATACTTGGCTCCTGGTAACACCACCTCATGAGTTGCTTCCCTTTCTGAGGCTTCAGAGGTACCAGGATGGCTATCAGCATGACGGTCATCATGTATTTTTTGAAAAGGGTGTGTCCGCTTTCAAGGACAAGCGATGGTACTGAGATGTTCGCATCACACGTCTGGTTGCCCTTACGTTCCCTCACGCTAAACAACTTTAGCAATGTATTCTCTCTCTCTGACGAGTTCTCGATAGAAGCATTCAAGTGCTGTCTACATCCTTCTGTTACAGAGAACATGGATTTTGCATTCCATCGTCATCGAGACTTCACTCTCGATCGGAGCTCACCTTTCGCTTTTGTAGAAAAAAAGGCTTTTGAGTCATGCTAAATAGAGTACATTATCATACCCAAATATTCTGTGATTGAGATTGTTCATGCGACTGGAGAACAGTACCGCTTAGCGGCAGTTATCGTAGACTGTTGATGACGACGGTCTTCAGGAGTACAACAATCGGCTAGGTATTGCATGAACCATGCTAGCTTGGCACAAGGGAATGCGAGGATTACATCAGAAAGCCTATACCACTCTTTGAATACCTAAGTAAGTAATTGTACAACTTAAAATGGGTAACAAGCGTCTTCGCACACTGAAAGGTGGTGAGGTCCCGAACTAGGCCGGAAGAGTCTACCAGAAAAAGGAGATGACTACGTTGTAGCTCGACTGCCTTGTTGGGTTGACGGTATATAGTGGTGAGATAATTCGTAGTAGCGAAGGGTGATTGTAAATGTCTGGTCGACTCAATTGTTATACCCTGTCATTCTTAGCGCAGCCTGCCTCGCTTGCATGGTGCGCGGGCATCTAGCCAGAAACCAAACAGCTGCCCCTCCAGAAAACAGCACCGGGTCTCCTGTGCGACTACACTTGCTCTATTTCCTCCGCATACCCACTCGATGACTGCACCTACACACCTCGATCCCAGCGAGCTGGGAACCAAATCCTACTGGGACGCGGCCTATAGCACCGAGCGCCAAAACTTCGCCGCGAACGCAGAGGACGAAGGAACGATATGGTTCAGCGACGCGGGTGCCGAGGAGCGCATGTTATCTTTTCTTGAGGATCTCGGCGATGAAGGCCACGTACACAAAGAAGGCGATGAGGGCGACAAGAAAGCTGCACGATTCTTAGACCTGGGAACAGGGAATGGGCATCTACTGTTTGCGCTGCGGGAAGACGAGTGGAACGGCGAGATGGTGGGGGTTGATTACTCTGCGCAGAGCGTTACGCTTGCGACGTCAATCCGCGATGCGAAAGATGCTTCTTACAAGGACATTGCGTTTCATGAGTGGGATATCCTGTCGCAGCCACCGGGCGCATGGTTGGGCTCTGGCTTCGACGTTGTACTGGACAAAGGAACGTTTGATGCTATATGCTTGTCACAAGAAGAAGACGCTCAAGGTCGCAGGATCTGCGAGGGATACAGGGAAAAGGTCGAGCCCCTCACGAAGAAGGGCGGCCGATTTCTCATAACGAGCTGTAATTGGACAGAAGAGGAGCTCAAGGGCTGGTTTGGAGGAGGAGAGTTTGAGTTTGAGGGAAAAGTCAAGTACCCCAGCTTTACCTTCGGAGGCAAGACAGGCAGCAGTGTTGTTACGCTCTGCTTCAAGAGGACGTGATTCCGCGCTTCTTTGCTGGGAGGAAAGGTTCCTACCGCTACTATTGCTACGGTCGAACAGCCCGCCGTATCCGCGCGAAAACGAGCCACTTCTTCCGCTCGCCCATGTTCTCCAAACCACCATCGCGCTCCTTGGCCCACGACCGCCGCTGTCCGTTCACATCCATCTCGTATATTTCCTCTACCTCGAGCCCTTGCTCCGGCACCACTTCTTCGAAGAAGGGCGCGACTTTGGCGCGGCCCGTGTGAAAGCCTGCGATACAGTATATACGTGCAGATGGTTCGTTGGAGAGGAAATGCAGCATCGATTGGGCGAGGCTTTGGTGCTCCCATGGCATCCAGAGACAATCGGCTGCGAGGATGCGCGTGTAGTGGTGTGCGTGTGAAGTTTCAAAGGGGGTGCTTGTAGAGCCCCATTGATGGCCTTGGACGGTCACATTGGGCTTCAACAGCTCTGGGACGTTCTTGGCGACGTTGGCTTGGAGGGTATCGAGGATGGGAGCGGCCGGGTAGTCGGTGATGGCAATCTATCAAGCTGTTAGTCCAATGATGCGGGTGGTCCGGGTAGGGGCATACCTCTTTCGCGCCTGCCAGTGTACTAAGAATGCCGCCTAGCCCTACGCCTGCGAGCAAGTGTTCCATCAGTACTCTCTTCTTCACCTATCTTTCCGGCCCAACCCACCTGCGCCCAACTCCAAGACCGTCTCGCCCTCCACACTCCACTTCTTCTCCTCTTCTTTGTCTGTCCACCACTCGCCGTCTCTCCAGCCCTCTTCATCTTGGAGCAGACCCTTGCCGCTTGCGCCCAAGTCTCCACCCTCAACCCGCCCACTGACCAGCTCTGCCATCATAACGCCAGCATTCCACAGGTAATGCGCAAACTTTCGTCTCTGCTCCTCGCCATTGACATCGGCCACTCTCAACTCCAGCTCCCCGAACTTGGCGTTGCGATACAAGATGACCGTGTTTGGATCGTCGCCATGCTGGTTTTGCGTGTCGTCGGTGAAGATGCCGCCGAGGGAGGAGCCAAAGATGTCTTCTGGCTCGAGAGGCGTGTTGCTTGGGCGGCGGAGGTTTATCAGCGACGGCAGTAACATTCCGAGGGCGGACGTGAGTGTAGATGGAAGGAATACGGTGGGCGTCGGCTGGGGATTCGTTGAGACAAGCCGAAAGTGATGGATGGCCGCACGACGCAATGATGCGCTATGGAAGGGCTCGCGAAATCTTTAGCGGGGCATGTGTGCTAGGCTGTACGTGGCATGGCTCGCGGGTAGCATGCAGGGACCCAACGCGTCGTCAGACAGGTCGTGAGATCATCATTTGCCGAGGCTGCTGCTGCTCGTGGCGCTCGTTTGAAACTGTGACTTTGCTCCTCCCTTCTATTGTCAGCTTGCTTCTGGTCGATACCATACTGCCAGCTCCCGACAACAAGACTGACTACAACACGTAACCGCTACCATGTCATTCTCGTCGTTCAAGAATCCGGCGACGTACCATTTGCTCAGGTATAACAACTGCACCTTGCAAGCTCAAAACCAGGCACGTCTGATAACAGAGCTACAGCTATGGCACCCTCCTCGGCTCAACCCTCTTCCAGTCCTTCGTCTCAGGCATCGTAGCCTTCCGCGTCCTCCCGCGTCCCCAATTCTCCACACTTCAGAAGCACACTTTCCCTGTATACTTTACGCTCCAAACTCTTACTCCCGTTGTAATGCTGCTCACCTATCCGCGTGGTGGTGCACCCTCCCTGCTTCCATTCCTCTCTTCGTCTCCCATGCCACCGACTGCAACCGACAATCTGAGTTCCTGGCTACATACTACCATGTTCCTCACGGCGCTGGTGAACTGGGTGTACATTGGGCCCAAGACGACCGAGGTCATGGGTCTGAGGAAACATCAGGAGACCAGGGATGGGAAGAAGAGCTATGATGCCGGGCCACACAGCAAGGAGATGCAGGCCTTGAACAAGCAGTTTGGCATCTTGCACGGCGTCAGCAGTTTGGTCAACATGGTGGGCTTGGGGGCTATGATCTGGTATGGTGCGGTACTAGCTGAGGGACTGAGTTTGTAAGGTATGAACAAGGTGTGAAGAGCATGTATGTATTGGGCGAAAGAACTTCGTCGAGTGCGAAAGCGCCATGGCCGACAAGCACGTTTGGCCGTCTTGTTGTACATTCAATATTGAACACACAGCATGTTCACTGTATCCTGCTACAAACGCCTATGCCTTGACAGTAGCTAGTCGATTTCTCTTCTTTGTACTTGCGCAACTCCATGTTCTGACCTGACCCGACATACTGTATCATGGCAATTACACTACAAGAACGTCAATCATCCAAGTCGTCGAATGCTCACACTAAAGGTTACTCGAGGACGCAACGAAACGCGACAAATGATGATAGGGGAGTGCAGTATCGACAGCTTGTCTCTCGCGCTGTAACACAGCGTTTGCATTCGCCATCTCTTGACGACCTTACGAAGACAGATGTGGCTAACAAACTTGCGCATCCGTTGAAGACATGGGAGACACAAGAGCGCTCCATTGCACGAGACAAGGCTCGAATCGAGGCCAAAATGCTGGATATACCATGGAGTAAGACCACTTTTCCTCTTACATGTATTCCTACACTTCACACCGATTCCGACATGCAGATAGAGCTGACAGATGATAGCAAAGTTTATCCGCGATGTAGAGAGCGCTACCCTTGAAGTCCATGTCCTCACGCCAACACGATACGAAGCACCCTGCGGGGACAGGATCAAGAACCAAGAAGCGAGCACGAGAAACGAAGGAGTTTTATACAAATTCGGCGCTTTGAAGGATATGGATGAGGACAAAGAGTGGAAGAAAAAAGACGCGGCTATTTACAACGTGCTCAAAGCTTTTCAGGGAGGACGGTGTCGCGACTGAGGGCTTCCGATCCTAGCATCCGTCGGTAATTGTTGGTGTTAGTGGAGTGTATCGACGATATAGACTATGCCAGAATCCTTCAAGTGTAGATCGAATCCGAAAATTGGTTTCATCTCACCCGAAGTCCTGGATCGAACTTACTGTATGGACATAGCTGGCTACCTGCATCAAGTGACATGAGCAAGCCAGTCATCTAATTTACTCCAGTCGATGGGGTCCAATGCCATATCGTCGACGATATAGTCCGCAGCTAAGAAGGTGTCCAACCCATCCATCTCCATGATATCAAAACCTGAACCGTCAAAGTCGTTGGAGAACGTGGAAGGATTGGTACCATCAAAGACAGTATGAGGATGACCAGATGGCGTTTGGATTGGATTGGGTGTCGAATCCAGTAAGAGATCAGAGTCATCAACTGGGATACTGCCGCCAAGCTGACGCGTATTACTTTTGACTGTATCAGTAGAGGTAGCAACATGACTGCTATTCGCATCGCGTTTCTGCCGTCTCAGTCTTGCACAATCGCGTTGGTGACGTAGACGTGCTATAAAACTGGGTACCGACGATATGACTACATCTCTTGAACGAAGTAGCGCCTCCCGATCGCCATATGCCTTCAAGCATAGATGGCCCACAGCAGCATGAACGGGTTTTCTCATGTCCTCAATCATATCTGGATTGTTGTCGTAGGTTTCACCGATGAGTCTCCAAGCCCGTTCAACATCAAAAACCTCAGGATCGGCCCGGAGAACGTCCAATACGTGAATGAAAGCGTGCCATTGCCGATACCAGGGCGTGTTCCATGCAAACCGTTGGGTAAAGGGGTTAGTCTGTAACATCACTTGTTGTTCGAGAAGTTTAAGACAAACTTCCCATATCTTCTGGCGTTCCTCAAGCGGTGTTTGCTCGATACTACCCCAGCTCCGTGGATGATACATCAAGAACCGGGCTACGTTCAGGCCATATCGAGCAACTAGCATCGTGACAAGGTCCAAAGGCTGAGAGGGATCACAGTAACGAAGATGTTTCGTTTCGATAGCCTCTTGGAGCTCTTGAATCTTACTCTCGCGGTCCTTTTTGTCTTTTCCCGAATGGTCAAGGTTCATCTGGCTAAGGTCTTTTCCTTCTTGTCGAAGGGCTGCGATACGTGCGGCAGCGAACTTTCCCATCTCACACCTTGTCACGATGAAAACAGCGTCCGTCAGTCGATCCGATTGTAGGGGTAGTTCAGTCATACTGGGATACAACTGATCATCGTTGACATTGAGAGGCCACTCAGCTCGGTGGGGACCGACATCAGGATCTCGGTATTTCGAAAGGCCACACAACTCCGTAGCCCGAGAATCATGAGTCTTCAACTGATACCATATACGCCGGCGAATCTCGGTTTCGAAGGGAGATAGTCCTAGATACTTTCCGTCGCGCTCTAGACCCATGCCTTGAGCGATGCGAACAGCTGCACCAGTAAGGGTCCAGTTGGCGCGTGGTGTGTAGATGTCGCGGGTTGTAATGAGATGTATGACTAAAGCCTGGAGAACACCTATACTGGTAGTCTCCATCACCTTTGCTCGCGATAATGCCGTTTCTGTCGCGGAGATGTATTGAGAAAGCAGACGCTCACGGGGCTCAGTGAACCGTTGCTCGCATTCGTTTCGGCTTAACGACATGACAGCGGAGCCATATATAGCAAACATGAGTGCTTCGAGTGCCCGTGGTATGACCCCAGAGCTATCCGCAGCTTTCTCAATCATTGGCCTCAGACTAGGGACATGCACCACTTTCGTCAGTGGATCGACGTTGCTGACAAATGTCTCCCAAAGTTGATGTATGCGGTCTATCGAGGGATGGCGAGGCCTACCGCCGGTATGAGTATGTCTGAGGAGAGCAAATCCTGAGTTATCGGATATCGCTTCTTCTTCACTAATATCACTCGAGTCTTCCAAATCGTTCTCCGGATCAAGAGACTAAGCACCGGTTACTATCTAGAGGGCAAAATAGGAACTGGAAGAGTTTTTGTAGGGTCTTGTCACACACCTCTTCGACCACTCTATTCCATAGAGTGTTTTCGACAAACTTGAAAGATGTCTGTCCTTGAACATTCGGCGTTTGGATAGCGTATGGAGACGGTCCGGACTCGAGAGATGAAGGCGTTCTCAGTTGACTGACATGCTGCTGTTGTTGATCAGGCACAGTGTGTGTCATAGGCTGTGATCCATTGTTTGTCCAATCTGGAAGCCTTCCGACGTCGATCCCTTGCTCTTGAAGAAGGGCTTCATACTGTCGCAGTCGGTCAGTCAGTACATTAACCTTGACGCGCTTCTTCTTCTTCTTCGGCGGTTGCACTGGATTGAAGATGCAGTCAACGCTATGCTTGATGCAAGCACTACATGGTTTCTGTCGGTCGCATTTGACTACAGAAGTGTACACAAGTCAGCGCGTATGCCATACACGGCATGCACGACAACATGACTTGCCTTTTCGTTCAGCACATCGTATGCATGAGAAGGTTGGTCTTTTGTGTGTGCCTGAGGAAGGCATTGTGGTTGCCATTGATAGATTTGGCTTCTTAAAGTAGCATTGGCGGCAGGAGTTGGCACTTGAAACTGTCGCAACCCACTGAATCGAAGTACGGGCAACAGGAAGAAGGTTGCTGGAGTTTGCGTAGGGGCTATGTTAGAAGATGGTAGATACGCGGCGCCTCACCGGGAATAGTGCCCTGGCCCCACAAAATCCCACGCTCAACGCCCGAGCCGTCGCCCGAATGCACGAAACCCGAAGCACGCCAACTCCGAATCCTCATCAGCTTTCTTCTTGTATGCCCGAGACCACGCATCCGGTCACAAGAGAAAACAAAATGTCGTATATAAAACATCATTCGGTCTGGTCATCATGGCAGAACATTACTCACCAAACCGTCGTTCACATCTACCACACCTCTCCTCGGCCAGACAACCACCCCAACCATGCACATCCTGATTGTAGGCTCAGGCATTGCCGGACCGACCCTGGCTTACTGGATCTCCCATAATCTGGAAAACTCCATCACTGTCCTTGAGAAATCTCCCTCGCTTTTGCTGTATGGGCAAAATGTCGACATTTCAGGCAGCGCGGTAACATGCATAAAAAAGATGGGTCTGATGCCGCAAGTTAAGCATTGCAACACCAAAGAGCTTGGCACTCGGTTTATCGACTCATACGGAAAGCCATTTGCACCTTTCCCAATCAAAGAAGGAAGCTCAGCAAGTCTAACATCGGAGTACGAAATCCTGCGAGGCGATCTAGCAAAGATCTTGTACAACGCAACACAGTCCCATTCCAATGTGACCTATCTCTTCAATACCACAATCACGGAAATCCTCCAGAATGATTCTTTGAGCGTAAAAGTACTCCTCAGCGACAACACAGTACGCACGTACGATCTTCTAGTGGCAGCAGATGGCCAGTGGTCTAAGACACGCAGTCTGATCTTCCCGTCCCAACAAGTCACAATTAGCCATCAGGGCATGTACTCTGTGTATTTTACCGTACCACGACGCGCAACCGATACGGCATGGTGGAACATTTTCGTCGCACAGGGCTCACGTACTATTTCCACACGTCCTGACCCTCATGGTACACTTCGTGCGTTGTTCACATTCATGCCAACTACCTCCGCCCAAGAAGCCCAGTGGGCCGAAGCAAGTAGGATGGGAAGAAAGTTACAACAAGAACTTCTTCGCAAAGAGTTTGCAGACGCGGGTTGGATTTGCGACAGACTTCTTGGTGACGTGGCCGCAGCACCAGACTTCTACTTCCATGCCATCAACCAAGTCAAGATGCAACGGTGGAGTCACAATCGTGTGATCTGTTTGGGAGATGCGGCATTTTGTCCCAGTCCGTTGACAGGCATGGGGACGTCGCTCGCAGTTCTAGGAGCGTATATTCTGGCGGGAGAATTGAGCTGCATGACTACTTTCTCTTCTTCTGTTTCGACTTCACTTTCAATGGATGCTCTTGCGACTGCGCTTGCGAGTTACGAAGCGAAATTTCGACCGTATGTTGAGCAGAGTCAAGAAATTCCACCTTTTGTACCGGGGTTCATGCATCCAGATTCGGCGTGGAAGAGAACGATATTGCATGGATTCTTGACAATGGTGTCCAGGGTAGTAAGGTGGGAATGGGTCGGCCGATGGTTGGGGGACGCAGAGAGTAGGGATGATGGGTTCAAGTTACCAGAGTATGTGGCGTTTGAAAGCAAAGACAAGAAGTAACACAATGCGGATGGAAAGGAGGAGATGGGGTAACGTAGTTGTACTTCAGGTAAACAAACATGGGTATCTTGATTATTACAACCTATACCGTAAAACTAGTCAATCGAATGGGAAAAGAGACAAAGAATAAGTCAATAGCACTCCATGACTGAGACCAACAACGCCACGCTATGTACGGTGCGATGCAAAACCTTCGTATCTCATATACCAGCCACTCTGGGTGGCTCATCGCCCAGGTTCAATACCTCAGTCTTCTGCCTCACAGCGGCCCAGTCGGTGGGATCAATACCAACCCTGGTTTCCTCGGACCCATCTGCGGAAGGACGTTCTGGAGCATCCAATGCGTCCTTCGAATCTGCAGATACCAGATCTTTAGCCTCATTAACTGGGCTAACAAGCTCAGGTTCTGACTTGTTCTTTACAGCGTCATTCAGACGGGTCGCGCTAAGCGGATTCGAATTATCCTCCTGTAGCGCAGCATCACCAGCCACTTGGCGTTTAGGTGGAAGCTGGAGTTCCTTTCTTTCGACATGCTCACCATGCTCCAACGAAGTAGTAGGAGCAGTACTCATCCTATGCATACCCCCACCTCTCGCGTTTCCGTCTACACTTCTCCGTGCGTTTCCAGGATCCGCGACCTTGGCCTGGTCCTCTGGACAGACTCTGCCTGGCTTGTCGTTGGGTGTATGAGTGTTTGGTCTTCCTTTGGAGTACGACCGCCTCCCGTCTTTCTTTGCAACTTCTGTGCTCTTGCGCCCGACTCTTTGACCTTCTTTATGGTCACCTCGGCCTGTGAGTGACCCAATGATGCCGTTCTTGTGCTGCTTCTTTTCTTCAGCAATCGTCTTCTGTAGAGCCTTCCAACGGATGGTGACATTCTCCTCTACAGATTCCTTCTTCTCAGAGGTTCGCTTGGCTCCTTGTTGAGCTTCTTGAATGGCCGAAACCTGAGATTTCGATTCCAGCATCGACAGCTCTTTTTGTCCTTCAGCAATGCGGGCACGGCGTAGATAATTAGTAGGTTGGTATCGTTTCATGTATTCTGCGTCAAGCCCCTTCATCGTGTATGCCAAAGGGCCAAGAAGGGCTGCGATATCCTTGAGTACGAAGCCGCCAATGCCAAAGCCCACGCCTCGCACCGCGCCCATGACACCGTTCTTCTTCGCGCCATTGTAGGGCTGGGTGACAAGACCCGAAACGCCATCCATGACGCCATAAACAAGCTCGTCGCGACCAGCACGAGTGCCAGAGTGGAAACCCGTCACTCGAGGTGGACGGCGCACCGTTTCATCTCCGTACAGACGCGGAGCGTTGTGGAAGCCCTGTGTGATAGCAAGTGTCAAGTCCATAGGAAATCTGGCAATAGCGTGTCCGGTCTTCCTGAAGCCAAATGCAGCTTCGCGGCTAAGCTCTTCAGCCAATTCTTCGTCTGGTTCCGTGATTTTGGAAAGCGTTGATTCGTTGCGATTTGCTTGTGGCCGACCTGCATCTTGGCTGTCCTGCTTCTGTTCCGTGCTTTGAGCTCCATCTGGCGTGTTTGCATTTGCCTTTACTAATGCGGCCTTTTTCTGCTCGTGACGCTGTTGATGTCTGCGCTTCTTCTCCCTTAGCTTCTCCCGTTTCCTGATACTCTTCCCCATCTCTACAGGCATACCGCCTACACCTGCTGCAGCATCAGAAAACGATGTCATCAAGCTGCCCCAGACGCCCGTGATAGGCTCTCCCGGTCCGCCAAAGTCATTCCATTCGTAGTGTCGAACAAGTCGCAGGTCGCTCCATTTGAGCTTCCTCTTCTCGACAAGTATTTCAGCTGCGAGCGCGGAAAGCTTGATGTCCGTGTTCTTGATCTTCCACACCGCAGCACGGTTATCGAGGAAGTCGCAACGCATGCTGCCCTCTCCATGTAGAGGCAGTGATCTGTGAAAGGAGCGTACAGCATTAAGCGCACCATCACCTTCCTTCTCGATGCTTTCGGCGATCTTCTTCACATTCTCTTTAGCTTCATCAGTGAGACATTGCTTGATGCCCTCTGCTAGCCGTTCAGCGCTAAGCTTTTTGTATGGTATACAATCGTGAGCTCCGGCCTTTGCCTTGCTGACCATCGCACCCCAGAACGGTTGGTCACCAAAGAAGGGCACAATCATTGTCGGTATAGCGCACTTGAGACCGATAGCGGTTGTTCCAGCACCTCCGTGATGCACCACAGCAGCGCACTTCGGGAAAAGCCAATCGTGAGGTGTGTTCTCCAGCATGAAGACATTCTCCGGACAATCGGCATTGGAGCCAAACCCACCCCAGCCCTTTGAAACAAGAGCACGGCAGCCGACAGATTTCACAGCGTCAAAGATGAGCTTTGTGAATTGATCTGGATCGTCTACGACGATGGAGCCGAATCCGATATAGACTGGAGGAGGTCCGTCGTCCAAAAACTTCTTTAGCTCATCTGGTGGCGTGAATGACGAAGCTAGATCAAGGAAAACAAAACCGGAGATGTCAATTTCTGGACCCCAGTCCTTGGGCTTTGGGATGAGACCCGGTGACCACATATATGTGTAGGGTACTTTGAGCCGATAGAGTTGACCTGGCGCCCATATCCTGCTGACTTCCTCGAGATGCAAGACCTGGGTACGAAACCGGTTGATGAGATCACCAAGCCCTTGCCACATCATCATCTCGACGAGTGGATATGACATGAAATTGCTGTAGGTCGCTTCGACATTACTGGCCTTGATGTTTGCAAGTGGATGAGGGAACTGGCTCGTGGGTGTGTAAGGGAAGCTTTGGTAATTTAGTACTGGATTGAGACTTCAAGTGACAACAACTTACGTGAACATCATGTGTAGCGGTATACCCAACTTCTCGGCAATGTGAGTTGGAGCGAAACTTGGCGGATTTGAAATGATAGCATCCGCGACGAAGGGTGCCTTGTCGCCCACTGTTGCATGTTAGCTAGAATACGGCGCAAGCTGATCTGAACGACTTACTCATCTTGGCGTTCGTTTTATCGGTCTCATCGTCGGTCGCATTGATGCAAGCACGCCACATGCCTTGGAACATCTCGTACATTTGGCTCCTCCGTCGGCCAATCTCACCCTCCTTGATTGTTTCGATATTCGGAATCAGACCAGGGTTTTTAACCATGAAGGCCATCAGCTCGGCTGGATTACCACCGACGGAGAAGAATTCCAAGCCCGAATCCTTCTCCACGAAGTCTTTGAACGCTGGGTGTGTAGCCAGACGAACGCGGTGCCCATAATCTTCCTTTAGAATCTTGCCTATGCGAATGAAAGGCTGGATGTCACCGCGCGACCCGATGATAATGATAACGATATTTAGCCTGATCCTTCTTGCAGGGTCATGTTCCATTTCGTCATCTTCTGGTTTGATCTTGGTGGCTCCGACCTCGTCGTAACTCGCAGGTCCCTGGTCCTCATCGTTGCCATGCTTCTTGAAAGCTGTGCCTAGAGCTTTTGCAATGTAGCCACTACCGAGATTCTCCTCCAATATGCTAAGCTTGAGACGTCCATCTGCTTTTGAAACCCTGCCTTTCGTGTTGAAGTGTTCGTTGGAGATCTTCAAGCGGGAAAAGGGCCCGGACCGGCTTCCGCGTGGCTTGCGTGTCGCTTGCTTGGTGAGGTCGTCAGCGTGACCGAGGCTCTTGCGAGGATATTCTTTCTCATCGTCTGAAGAGTCGGAGGAGTCGGAGTCGGGGTCGAAAGTAATCGTCGCTGCTCTCTCGGGCGCTGCTGGTCTTGCCTCGCGTGGTTGTTGCATTCTTCCCAGTAACGAGTGTCTCACAGAAGGTTTCGGTCGCTCAGTCGCCCATCTGTGCTGGGCGGGACGCGATGTCGACGTGAATACACTGGATGTCGACTCGGCGGCATGCTGTGATGCTCGAGTCGGTCGGTCTGGCGACGATGCGCCGTCTTTCTGAGCCATGTCTGCGGTCGATGTGTCTTGGGTGGGCGCGGGCGCGGTGGGCTCTTGGCCAGGAATATTCGGAAAGGTCGGCTCTTCGATGACCATACCAACGGGCGAGACGACGCCCTCGTCTTTGAGACTAAGAGTAGGGTTCGCCATAGCTGCTATGCGAAGAAGTTTGGCGTCCTGTGGGTCAGCCGATCTGGATCTTAGTGATGGGTCCGCGTTGGCGGGAGTGACGGAGCGATGATGGTGACAGCACAGAGAGAGAGCGAAACCTAAGCCTGAAGGAACTCGCGCGCCCCTGCTTCGCCTGCATGCGCCAACAAAGCTCTTGGTAGATTTGTCTGGATGTGGACAACGGTCGCGCGTAAATGTGAAAAGACACACGTGCGAATCGCGTCGAATTGTCGTAGCGGGCGATCAGGGCCAACCGGTGGACAGCAGGAACAGGCGGCATGACATCACATGTAGACTACGGGTCTTGCGGAAGGCCCCAATTCGGGATTTAACTTGGTCGGGTTAATCCAATGACCTTGAATTTGTGCCTGGGCGTTCCTTGGGCGACTCTTTTGCCGAGGTTGAGCGACAGGGATTAGAATCCCATATTCTGAAACATGGCATTGTCCAACGCGGGTGCTTGTCGCAAGCCACTGGGTATACCAGAGTTGTGAGAAGGTGGTGTATAGTACAAGCCTCACCATCTACTCACTGTGGGATGTGTCGGTGCATTCCAGCTGCGATGCATACGGCCGATGCTGCATAGGCATCGTGACCCTATGATGCAAGCCTTAGTGTGTAGCGTTCCGATTCATCCGCCTCGCCATCCAAACTCATACAAATGCCCCCAAATGCGTTATAGTCGGCTTCTGGAAGTAGCCGGTTTTCGATCTGCAAGCACTTTTGGAGGGGTTTTTGGTCCAATGCAGCTAGCTGAGAACGCTTTTGACCTCCATCTTCCATTGGTTGGCCACTACTGCACAATAGTTCTAGCGCCAGAAGGTGTTTGTTGCCGGCAAAGCCAACGCATCATGGTGTCTGATGACGATAGTGTTTGATTATGCTCCTGGACATAGTCGTAGCTTCACGACGAGTTATCACCGCCCGAGGCCCAGACTGTACAGCGATGCTTTGACAATGTCCTGCGCCCATCCAACCCAGCCTCTCCCAGCCTGGACCATGTTCAAAATCTTGACAAAGGTACGGTTCCATTGATCCTGATCTTCCCAATCATCGGCATAAGGCTCGAAAACTGCCGTCTCAATACTGTCAGGAGCGCCAGGAGTGACGAGCTCCCACTCGCCATTATCTTTTTGACGGACGTGCATCTTGGGTCCTACAACAAGGGCCCTGCCGAGGATGCGCGAATCGGCAACGAAGCGTGTTCCTGCATCGACTACATCTTCGACCTTGCCCAATCCGCCTCCTGCGAGTATGAATCGCGCACCAGCTGTCACAATGGGCGTGTCGATGAAATACGGACAGAGAAGGTTCACACGTATGCCTTGAAGGCCGCTGGTAACCCTCAGGCTTCTGAAGAGACCGAGGACTGCATGCTTTGCAGCACAGTACTGCGGCTGTATCGCAATGGGCGCAAGAGAGGCGATGGAGCCTAACAGTAGTATATGGCGGTCGCGAGGGGATGTGGTGGAAGGCGTCGAGTTCAAGCTGCAGGGCGAGGAACCCGGGTTCTTAGGTAGCCAGAAACAGGCAAGGTGAGTAGTGTAGAGCACACCAGTGAGGTTTACATCCATGATTTTGAAGGCGGGCGGGGGTGGCTCGGCTGCATCAAGGTTGACACCTTCCTGTAGGACGTCGCGGCCTGCTATGCCAGCATTTGCGACGACGCAGTCGAGACCTCCATGTGGGCTCTTCTTGACTGCTTCCTTGAAGAGGTTGACCTGCGATTGCCAGTCTGTCACGTCGCAGTGTACGAAGTGGGCAGAGCCGCCATTCTTACTGTCCTTGTTGATGTCACGACACAGGGCGTCTCCCTTGTGCACATTGATGTCTCCGACAATGACGGTTGCGCCGGCAGCCACCCATTGTCGCACGAAGCCTGCGCCGAAGCCACTCGCTCCTCCGGTTATCAGTATGACCTTGGCCTTGACCCAGGCTGCGTCGTAGGGGACGGTTACGTCGATGGGCAGCGATTGGACAATGTTTGGTTTCTGTGGCTTGTAGTCGTCCATGGCTGTGTCTTGTGCTGTGCAAAGCTAACTAGAACGAGGGGCATGGAAGTGGGAGCTGGGGGATGCCTCTTATATCGTGGGGGACGTGTACGGCCATGTTGGTGCTTCAGCTCGCAAGGTGCACTAAAAACGAGCAGCCTCGGCTCGCTGGTGCTGGGTCGCGCATCCATAGGGTGCCTGAGATGCCCAGAGGGGGTTACATGAGCTGGTGGGGCTGTTCCTGGATCCCTGCGTAAATTTCCAGTCGCATGCACCCCCGCCTTGCCTGCGAACAAGTCACGGCTGCTTGCGAACAAATCACGGCTGCTTGCCTGTCCTCGAGCTGCTCTCATCCGACTACTCGATCCATGGCATCATGACGGCCAAGCCCCCCGCCCTCGATGTCTCGGCCACGCACCTCGTCGCGACGCTGTTCTACAAGGCCGACACCCCAAACTTCTTCCAGCATGCAGACTTGTCCCCACGCAGTCCCGGCGACCCCATCCCATCCGCCTCGCTCGAGTCGCTAAAAGACGGCGTCGTGCCTACCCAGGACCTTGCAGACTACCCGCTCGAGCCGCCGACTCCTGGGCCCAACGCCCTCGACAACCTCTATGGAAGCTACATCAGCCAAAGCTGCCTCACAGACTTCTTCGCCACCCTCACCAGCGTCATCGCCGGCCTGGAGCAGAACACGATAACGAGCAGGAGGCTCGAGGCGAGCAAGCTCTGCAGGGTAGTCGAAGTCACCTTCCCGCTGCACAGCGCTTCGCCCATCGCGCTCGAGACACTGCGGAGGCATGAGGCTGTATCGCGCTTCGAGCGCAAATGGAACACCGAGTGCGTCTTCCAGCCAGACACGGTCCACCGCCGATACAAGAGGCTGGCTGTCTTTGACATGGACAGCACCCTGATACAGCAGGAGGTCATCGACGAAATCGCCTCGCTGATCGGCGTCGAGAAGGAGGTATCCGCCATCACCGCTGCCGCCATGAACGGCGAGTTGGACTTTGAGGCTAGCCTGCGCGCACGATGCAAGCTGTTGAAGGGCGTGCCAAGCAGTGTCTTCGAGACGCTGAAGCCGCGCATCACTCTGAACGAGGGCGTCAAGGACCTCATCACCGCTTTGAAGCGATTAGGCTTCAAGACTGCCGTTCTCAGTGGAGGCTTCACTCCGCTGACGGGCTGGATGGGCCAGCAACTCGGTCTCGACTACGCCTTCGCCAATCATCTCGTTGTTTCCGACGACGGAGCCACGCTTACCGGCGAACTGACTGGCGAAATTGTACACGCCCAGAAGAAACGCCAACACGTCCTGGAAATTGCCGAGAAGGAAAACATACTTCTGGACCAAGTTGTATGCGTCGGCGACGGCGCCAACGACCTTCCCATGATGGGTGTGGCTGGTTTGGGTGTTGCCTTCCATGCAAAGCCAAAGGTGCAGATGCAGGCTCCTGCTCGCCTAAACTCCAAGAGCATGTTGGACGTCCTGTACCTCTTTGGTATCTCCAAGGAGGAGCAAGAAGCACTATTGCGATAGCGTAGCTAATCAAGACTACAAGAGGTAATCAGCATACACCCACTCGAACCGGCCACGACGCCACAATATGCAACCTAGCAGTCTGACTAGATATCGCACGGGTCGTAGATAGCGAGTAACAAGGCCATTACTTTGAAAAGGATCCATGTACACGACTGGCCCAACGACTGCATACCCTTATTCCTTCAGCTCGTCCCTAACAAACTTGCTCTTCCCCGCAACCTTGACTGCCAATAACCAGATACTGATATCACTCATGATGTCCGTCGTCCCGACATCCGCTCCGATAGCCTTCGAAAACCAATTGCGCATCTCCACCGCTACCAAAGAGTCTACACCGTACCGATAAATCGCCTTTTGGGAGTCAATGTCATCTCTGCTAACGACGAGAAGACTGGATAGCTGAGTTTGTATAGCTTCGACAACGATATCTGTAGCTTGAGCCAGCGAAGTAGCTTCGGAAAGCTTGTACGAAGGGCGGTCCTTGGCTTCGGCGGATGCCGTGTCCGAGGAGAAGCGTGAGGGAAGTGTGTCCAAGTAGTGGTAGATTGGCCGCGTACTACCCAGAGGTGCAACGATACCCATTGCTCGAAGATCAGCCGGCAGAGTCAAGGGTGTGATGATCTGGGAACCGACTGTGCTAGTGTCAACACGCTCCGGGTCGCAGCAGAACCGGAGAAGGTTGTAGATATCATCCATGGGTACTTCCTCCAGCATGCCACGTACGCGGAGTAGAGCTTGTACTTGGTCGTTCTGGGCAACGTAGCCGACGCCTGTGACCATACTGAGTGCGAGAGCGTGGGCGCGCTGGCCGTGGCGCATTCGATGTGCTGCTAGTGCGTCTTGATATGTGTTTCCGACGGTGTAGTTTGATTGACCAAACGAACCCATAATGCCAGTTGAGGATGACAGCATGATGAAGAAATCGAGGCCCAGCGGTAAGAGCTGGTGTAGGTTCCAGGAGCCGTCTACCTTGGGCGCGAGCGACTCGTGCCACTTCTCCATTGTCATGTTCGCAAAGGACGAATCTCGCATTACCATTGCTGCTTGAATACATCCCCTGACTGCCGGAAGATGAGCAAAGGACATAAGCATATCCCTAAGCTGATCACGATTGGCGATGTCGCACACCGGAGCATATACCGCTGCGCCTTGAGCTTTCAGTTCCTGCACCAAGTGATCACGCTCTGATCCAGTGCCATCGACTGGTGACCTTGATGGTAAGATGAGATGCTTGGCTCCATGTTGTATCATCCACCTAGCAATGCTCTGGCCTATACCTCCAAACGCACCAGCGATGATGTAGCTGGCGTCTGGGCGGAAAAGGGGCTTTGCGGAATCCTGAGCGAGTTCCATCACTACAATCTCGTCACTGTCCATCTCGATTACTACCTTTTCCACCATGTCTACGTCCTTAATCCGCCGGAAAGCGGGCTCGATCTCGCTCTGCTTGAAAACATTTGGAGGTGAAGCAATGGTGACCTTATCGTCTCCTATAAGCATCAACACATGCTTGAAGATGTCAGCAAATACATGGCTCTTGGCCAACTCTTGAAAGTTGACGCTGACAAAAGCAATGTTTTTCGTGGTAGATGGAAGCACAATGTCTTTTGAGCTATTGGCGGTCGAGTGGAAAATGTCCTTCTCTCCAACTCCAACAAAGCGTCCGAAGGAGGCGATACACGGCCAAGAATCACTTAAACGATCTTCAGAGCCCACTACGACCGCGACGCCTTGACCATTCGTCAAGCGGAGGATACCATGTTGAAGATCGAGGCTGTCGGTCGAGAATATGTTCGACTTCGGAATATGTAGAGTGTTTTCCAGGAAGAAAGCTCCATCAGCCGTGCTTACTGTCGCAAAGATCTTTGTGTACCCATGAAAAGCGGCAATCTTGATAATCGCTTGACCCAACACACTAGCGGCATCGTGAACCAAGATCGAGTCGCCGCTCTTCATGCTATAGCACTGTTTCAAGCTATAATAGGCAGTGCAGAAAGCCACAGGGTAGGCTGCGGCCTCGCAGAAGCTCATCTTATCTGGAACTCTCTGAAGCTGTGAGACTTTACAGCGAGCAAGTTGCGCGACGCCATCTCGTGTCACGCCGAAGACGCGATCGCCAATTTGAAAGCCTGCATCATGCGACGATCCGGTGCTTACCACAACTCCAGCAATTTCACTTCCAAAGGTTTCGTCGTGAACTTGGCCAAGGGCTACCAAGATGTCCCGCATGTTAAGACCGACTGCCTTTACTTGAATGATTACGTCATCTGACGCAAGCTCATTGATTCTGATAGAAGTTTGCTCATAGTGCAGTGTGTTCAAGACACCTGCGGCACCAATGGTCAGCTTTGGGCTGTCAAGTTCGCTCCAAGGCTTGGTGACGTAAACGACAGTGTCTTCAGTAGGCAGTGCTTGGACAGTGAGCTCCGCGTCGTCAACCACACGCGGAGTGCACAGACGACCATCGATCTCGCAGTACTCGTCTTCTGGGTCAATTTGCGGTTCTAGTAGCGTGGTGGCAACCTTAACAATGTTGGCAGCAACTGTGTCAAGCCCAGTCTCAAGATCAAGGCTAATGCTCGAGAGCCGGTAGTCTTCAGACTCGGTCGCCAGCGTACGTACCAGTCCCGAAACGAGGCCTTCCGTAGGGCTTTGGTCAATCGCTTGGTGTTGGAAAGTGATCCACAGGAGGGTACTAGCTTTCGAGAGCAGACTTTTGATCTTCGCGAGCTCGTCCTTTTGCATGCGCTGAAGTAGATTTCCGTCTAAACCAGGAAGAAATATGCAAGAAGCCTTGTCAAGCTCATGCTGGGCGATCGAGCTCCATGTGACTAGAGCTACGCCGACGTCGCCTTGCGCTGACATTGTTCGCCGAAGAGTATGCATCAAGTCTAACTGCAATGGCTCTAACTCATCATAGATGATGTGAATGCAAGACTTGGACGTCGCTAAACGAGGTGACAGAGTCGTCAGATGATGGAATTCGGCAGGTTGCCAGTTTATTCGGTACAAGCTTCGACGCCCTTCTTTGTTGCCCGCCGATGGGCTATTGCGACCGATGGTGGAAGTCTCTAGATCACCGTAGAAGCAGATTTCCTGCGTATTGGCAAACGCTGCGGTGACGGAGAAGAGCTTGTTGCGGAATCCACGTCCAGAAACCTTCGCATGCACGGCCACATCTTGCGCATCTGATGAATCGCGCATCAGCTTGACAGAGAACCAGGCGTTACTAAAGCCCGTCGGCACGGTGGTAGCTGATGAGTCCTTTGCGTAGATGGAGTAAGCTGGAAACGTCATCTGAAGAATAGCGTCCAACGCAGCTGGATGAATAAGGTGCGGATCGCTGTAGCTGAACTTCGCATGCGTCTGCCAATCTCGAAGGCCAATCGTACCTGTAGCCTGGTTGTGCTGATCCCATTTGACGTTGCGCATGCCCTTGAACGTTGGACCGTACGTAAGACCAGCTCGACTAAAAGCATCGTAGATGTCAGCACTGTCGATAACAATGCGACATTTCTCTGAAGCTGCGAGGTATGCCTGTTTCTTCTCTTTCGTTGCCGTCGCGCATTCGGCAAGATCTCCAGAACTGTCATGGTGATTGCCGTATTCAATCGCAACGAATCCTGTACAGCACAGGTGCCATCCGCCATCCTCATGTAAGAAGAGGGAGAATTGATTCCATAAGCTACCCGGCTGCACATCACGTGATTCGACCACTGCGGGCCGTAATGTGAGCTGAATTTCTGTGCCACGAGCGTCTGCTGAAAGTGTCATGGCTTTGGTGAATGTGACGTCTTTGAGCTTATAGCCTGATACAGCTGCGGTTTGATGACCATAGTACTGGCGCGTGGCTTCGATAGCCATCGAAAGCATTCCCGCAGCAGGCATGAGGCAAAGACCGTTAATCTGATGATCTTGAAGGTATGGGGATTGGTCTAGAAGAATACGATTTGTCCAACGTGCTTCGTGCTCGTTCCAGTCGGGTGTGCGCGAGCCAAGAAGCTCATGATGCACAAATTGTGTTTGACGGTACTGAATGCTCGTTCGGCCTTCGAGCCAATATCTTTTCTTGTCTTCAAATTGATAACATGGGAGTGAGGGTAGGAATTTGGGACTGATGTCGCTGTCCTTATTAACTTCAGCTATATCGATAGTTGCGCCGATGGTGTGGAGCTTCCCAGCACATTCCAGAGCTGTAATGTTGGCGGCGTGGTCACGCCGTAACACAGAGCTGTAGTCGATCGCAACATCTCTTCCGCTTTGTTTGAGTATATCACGTAGCGGTGAACGTAGAACAGAATGAGGGCCGATCTCGAGAAAGAAACAAGTCGAGGCATCTTGTCGTGCGCATATATCCTGCAACGCAGCTGAGAACTGTACTGATCCAGTAAGATTTCGTTGCCAATATTCAGAAGTATGCAGCTCGTTGAGTTGCTGAATATTCTTCCCAGTGACGGTAGAGACAAAGGACGGTTGAGCCTCTACTTGTTCACCAGGCTCGATCGTCCGAAGCAGCTTCTCATAAACATCAGCAACTGGCTTCATGTGATGTGAATGATAAGCAACGTCGATCTTGAGAGTATGAACTTCGACATTTGCTTGTTTGAGAGCGATAGCCATTTGGTGAATCATGCTATGTGTACCTGAAAGTGTGAAGCTACTCTGGCTGTTGTAGCAGGCGATAACGACGGGATTGGTTGGATATTCTGCATTCTGCTTGTTCATGATATGTTTCCAAGTTTCAAAGGGGGCCTGGACAGCTATCATGGCGCCCTGAGAAGGATTGATAGTCTGAGTGATGGCGACTGCTAGACCTCGAAAGTAAGCAATCATCCAGGCAGACTCTTGTGAGATTGCACGACTAGCATAAGCGGCAGCGATCTCACCCGAAGAGTGACCCACAGATATTGAAGCGCGAACTTTCCAGGAGATCAACAAGTCATGGATGGCCACCTGCAGAGCGGTGCAGATAGGCTGACTAAGCTCCGGTTGATGGATGATTGAATCGTCTTTCGACTTGAGGTATAATTCGTCGATAAGGGACCATTTACTGCCAAGTGACTTGAAGTACCGATCTGCTCCAAGCATGGCGTCCCGAAACGGTGCGTACCCCATGAGTTCGCGCCCCATTCCATCCCACTGTGCACCTTGACCGGTGAAGACGAAACACAGATTCACTCGCTGTTTGACTCGCGTAGGGGTAGACCAGGAGAGTTGCGAGAGCAGATTTGGCAAAGCAACGCAAGCAGTCTTCCATGGAAATGACGTTCGCTTCTCAGCCAAGGTGTACGCTACATCATTAAGAATCCGGTGATCATTCTCATCGTTCGCATGATTGCACAACCACTTTTCGAAAGTGGGGATAGATCGCTGGACGGCACGCTCGTCAAATGCGGATAGTACGAACAGCTTTGGGGCGGTTTCGTAGTCGTCCATGATATCAGGTGGCGTATCGTCTGCAAAGGATTGCGAATATGCGTTAGTACCCGTGCTATAGCTGCCGTCCTCACTATTGATCGCTAGGCCATCGTAGGTGGCTGGTTCAGCTGCTCCTTTGCTACCGTCAAGCACTTCAGTGCAATGTTGGCCGGACAAACCATGATCACGAAGAAAGCTCAGCGCATCGTCCAGAACAACGTGGGCGTTCGTGCCTCCATACCCGAATGAGTTCACACTCGCGCGTCGAATACCATCCGTCGGCCAGGTTGCCGGTACGAGCGGAAACTTCAAGTTGGGGCCAGCCGCCGCAACAGCCGGGCTGATGCGCTCAGGATATACATTCGGTGGAATGATGCCCTTCTCTAGAACAAGAAGCGTCTTAATCACACCCGCGATTCCACTAGCGCCTTCAGGATGACCCATGTTGCTTTTGAGGGCACCCACGAAGATCGGGTCTTCAGGCGTCCGACAAGAGAAAACGTTGCTAATAGCTGCAGCTTCGCAAGGATCTCCCACTGGAGTACCGGTGCCATGCGCCTCGAAATAGCGAGTATCACCAAGATCAAGGCCTGCCCGCGCATATGTCTCACGAATGAGTCGCTCTTGAGCAGATTGGCTGGGCGATGTGATGCTGGGAGTGTTCCCATCTTGTCCACAGCCAGTTGATCGCACGACACCCCTAATGGTGTCTCCATCTGCAATGGCTGTATCGAGTCGTTTGAGGATGAGTACACCAAAGCCCTCACCTCGAGCATAGCCCGATGCGCGCTCATCGAATGAATAACAGACACTGTCTTTGGACATCATATTGAGGCTACTCAAGAGTGCTGTCGAGTCTGGGAGTAGGCACAAGTTGTTACCGCAGACAAGTGACTATAGTCGTTAGTCATTCGAGGTATCGTGCAGGAGATAGAAAAATGACATACCATATCTACACTACCAGCTGAAAGCTCCTGACATGCTAGGTGAAAAGCGACGAGCCCACCTGAGCAAGCCGTATCAACCGTCATGCTTGGGCCGCTGAAGTCATAGAACCAACTTAGTCGGTTAGCCAACATAGCCAAGCCACTGGATCCGACGATACGGTAGTCACCAGGCATCTGAGAATCACGCTGAGAGATCTGGCTATACTCTTGGAGTAAACAGCCAACGTGAACTGAAGTCCTGGTGCCCATGGCTGCTTTCATAGGAATACCAGCTAAAAGCAAAGATCAGCCCTAGTTATAACAGCAAGCAGGGAGTAACGCACCGTTCTCGAGAGCATGATAGCTCGTCTCCAACAAGAGGCGTTGTTGAGGGTCCATACACTCCGCTTCCGCGGGCTGGACGGAGAAGAAAGGGGCGTCGAAGCGGGCGGGATCATCCGCGAGAAAGTGGCCACCTCGGTTCTTTACGGTACCAGGTCGATGGCCATGCTCTTTGTAGAAACCCTCAATGTTCCATCGATTCTGAGGAATCTCAGTCATGGTAGATCGACGCTCCATCAATAGCTTCCACAAGCTCTCAGCGTTTGTGATATCTTGGGGAAACTTGAAGCCAAAGCCCACTATTGCAATAGGCACTAAGCCGTTGGGACTTGAGGCCGGCATGAAAGTTCCTTCCGGATCAACGAAGTCGTTCATACTGAGAAGGTGTTATTGGTCTGGATAGTGGATAGTGATAAGTATGTCAATCAAAGTCAAGTTACGAGGTTTCGTAAGTGCCTTATTACTCAGGAATAACAGGATCGGTTGTGGAATTGATATGCAACAGCGTGTTGGGGAACTTGGGATGGTTGTTATAAGGGCGGGCGAGCGATTACTGAGCATTTTTACACACAACATGTGGAATCGGTCGTGATTGAGGCAATTGTACGATGTTACGTACTGATCTGATGATCAGAGACTCCCAGCTCCACGCCATGCAGACTCAATGCAAGCGCAAACGCCTCATGAGTCGGAGTAGGGGGTAAATTCGGAAGGTCATTTCTTGCTCAGTGGCAAGTTTGTCCAACTTCGTAAGGGGCATACTAGGTCACGCATGAGGGCGGCCCTTCTCCACTCCAAATATCCCAAACCACCGGCACCGTGAGAAGAGCCACTGTTGCAAACAGTAGTGATTCGATAGTTAGCACTCTGGAGACTAAACACTTGGGAGTCTAGAGAAGAAGACCCACGCGGTAGTCTACCGTATATGGCTAGCCTGGTGTAGACGGCGTCTTACCCGCATCCAGGCTTACTCCTTTGCTTGACCCCAAGCTTGTGCGGATAGTAATGTCTCAAAAACTTGGGTCTAGATGTTCAGGAATAGCGACAAGACATTGTCAGCCATGAAAATTGCCCATCCATCTGTCGGTGTCAAATCATATTCGTAACATGAAAGGAGAAATCGCAAACCATCTGAGGGTAATCGACAGCTGAAAGGGAACGACAAGCCAATAGTCACAGGGCCCTGTTCCTGAAGTCATGCAGTCTGGCGCCCGCCGTGGTCGGCGTGGGATATTCGAGGTAGGACTTTACGACTTGGCGCACTCGCTAGCGCCACCAATTGCGATGATAGGTCGCTCGGTCATCGAAATCCTGCGTTGTCTAGTAGAAAACATCGCCCGTGTTCCACAATCATATCACCGCGCGCATAGAGTGCACACCGAACTATGCAGAGTGACACGGTGTCTAGTCACTCGAGCTTCTTAGTTTGCATATCGCCCGCCCACTCAGCCGGCTCGCATACGCCAGCACGACCTCGCCCTAAACCCTTCGTATGTTCGATGCCGGGCGTCTCGTATCAGACATCTTGGCTGCGGTACGCCTGGCTCGGCCGGTGAAGCTCCGGACTGCCGCATTTTGTCAGCTTACATATGACTTGAGAGTGCCCCGGACCGTCCACGTGATTTGTCCAGTCGCTGTAAGCACTCCTGAGTGATGTTTCGAACGTGACCTGGTATGCATTGTAGCTTATCAAGTTCTCATTGCGAATTCAAAGCTCACAGAATGCTCATAACAAAGAGGCGTTACATAGTACCGTGCTGGGATCTGGAAACGCAAGTCCGAGCATGTGCATAGCCTGAGCCTTTAGCATATCCCAAACCACGACTATCCACATCATCATTGTATATGTCGAGTTGGTATCTTGGCGTGTATAAGACGCTCCGGCTCAGGCATACATCGGATTGGGTTCCTGCGTTGGACGGTGCTCGCAATGTGTTTTTAACCCCACCCTCGAAGGGTAGAGTTTTTTTTAGCCGCTTGTAAGCACACAATTGTTATTGGATAGCGACTGATCGTGGTCAAAATCGAGAAGGATCTTACAGTCGAAACTTCGAGTCTTGCGATTGCATAGATCGATCACATACGAGCTACCCTTATTCCTCGGTTGTTAAAATACTTTGAATACTTGCACCTGCTTGCATTCCCATATATCGATGGTTGAGTTATGGGAGCTACCGCGGCTTTTAACGAGGTGGCCTCGAGAATAGGTGACTTGATAGGAGGTCGTCGTCCTCTAGCTTTGAGTCAAGGATGTAAACGTGATTGGAACTGGTTGGTAGAATCCCGGTTCGTACACCTTCATCAATCCGACGACTGGTTGGAGAATTCGGTCACCAAAGTGAAGAATCCTTTAATAGTTTCGTAATAGTTTCGTCGTAAAATATTGGAGTCGGGTGTGCAACTCGTGAGTCAAGGTTCTTTGTTGTGTTTATAGCGATGGCAAGGGCGGATCAAACACGCCAGCTAAACAGCGTCATCAGACATACTCTTTATTCTTGCATCTATCACGAGGGCGACGTATCGGTTGCTGCATACCGCGAGTCGTTTGACCCCAGGCCAATTTGGCTAGATGTAGAGAACCATGGTAATGTGTAAGCGCGCATGTGAGGGAGTGGCGCAGTACTAGCGAATATGCGGAACAGACAGCCTATGCCATAAGTTTTGACCAACGCGTGCTCATCGCATCTTCATTGTTCTGTCCGCTCAGACTGCCAAAGACAGTGGGTTCTCAGAGATACAACTACCGATATGGCCAGAGCACTATTGTTTCGAACCATCAGGTATTTGGCAGTCAAAGATGAGCGTAGAGTGTTTTTTCTTCTTCAGCTTGAAGGCGTGTCCAAGCGCCCGTCAGCCTTATGTTGTGCATGGCTGGGTGAAAGGGCAGGTTGCGCGCAGCCAGGAACCCGCTGAGCCACCACGTGTCGTTTCAGCCATCAGCATGTCAGACTCTTCGTCTCCCCTCTCGCGGAAAGTACAGATGCGCAGGGTTGCAAGAGCCGCATATGCAAGGGTCATAGTTGCGCGGAGACGATGAAGGTCATTGCGTACCAATTCGCGGCCTGGGGGAGCCTTTCAGAAGTTGCACAACCGGACACCTCATTCTCTTGCACTCTGGCAAACTCGTCTCTTATCCCTCGAAAGATTGATAGTGTATGGCCACGTTCAGAGCCTGCAGCGTAGGGTAGAAGTCGCATAACGTTGATGTCATGCAACAGCCGTGCCTCTTCACTGCGCCAAGTGAGTCAGCATGCCGAGCTATCGTTTCATGCCACTGCAGGTCGGAGGACCTATGGCCGGGTTCTCGGATTACCATGTATGGTGGTTGGTGTCGATGGTGTAGGGGCGTGGGTGAGGACGACGCGTCCTGGGATTCCGAGGTTGCTCGGAATGGAATTAGATCCGACAACGCGGGACAGCCGCGGGGCAGCGCAGCGCAGCAGCAGCACACGGCGGCGGCGGCTTGCTAGTTCACGGCCACCTCCGAAGCTTCCTGACGGCCTGAACACGACGGCAGAATAACAGTCATTCTTGCGCAATCGACATTTGGGAGCTTTACAAGCCATCGCGTACTGACCCTCCCAACTTCACCCGAACATGACTGTGCGCACCGCAGAAGGGCTCACGCCCGAACAACTAACCTTTTTCAACGAGAATGGTTATCTACTGATACCTGATGCGCTGTCGCAAGACACGGTCAAGCAGTTGCTGGAAGACACAAACAATATGCTAAACGACTTTTCACTCGATGACCATCCCATGACCAAGTTCTCGACTGGCGGCGACGACGGCGCGGACCACGTTGGAGACAGCTACTTCCTGGAGTCCGGTGACAAGGTACGGTTCTTCTTCGAAGAGGGTATGTAAGGCAATCCGCAGCCATGGCAAGTGTGCTGACACGCGAACAGATGCCTTCGACAAGTCTGGCTCACTGACCAAACCTAAACACCGCGCCATTAACAAGATCGGCCACTACCTCCACGAGCTCTCGCCTTCGTTCCGCAGCATGTCCCTTTCCGCCCGCAATGCCGCCATTGCGTCCTCGCTCGGGTTCCGCGATCCCCGTGTTTTGCAATCTATGGTTATCTGCAAGCAGCCTGAGATAGGCGGTGCAGTGCCGCCACACCAAGATAGTACCTTTTTGTATACGGACCCGCCGAGCGCAGTTGGCTGGTGGTATGCACTCGAGGATGCGACACAGGAGAACGGGTGCCTAAGCTTCGCTGCTGGGAGTCATAAACGTGCTGCTATTGACAAGAGATTCGTCAGGACGGGCAATGGTACTGGCTTCATTGACAATGAGGGTGCCAAGTTTCCAAAGAGTATAAAGCACCAGACAAACGCTGAGAAGGAGTACGAGATGGTCGAGAAGGAGGAGAGGTACGACATGGGTGAGGTCAAGGCTGGCACTCTTGTCCTTATCCATGGCAACATCCTGCACAAGAGCGAGAAGAACACCAGCAACAAAAGCCGGAATATTTACACGTTCCATGTGATTGAGGGCGAGGAGAGGTATGACGAGAGGAATTGGCTGCAACCGCCTGAGCAAGGATTCTCAAGGCTATTTCAGGAAAAGGCCGCGACGGACGCAGAAAACAGACTTGCGAAGGACTGGTAGCTGGTCTGTAGCAATATTGATAGACATTTCACGATTTGCTCTGGACGCACAACGCGATACCACCAAGTACAAAGGCCATGCCAATCCATGTGTCTTTGCATTGTTAGTTTTCGTCCCGTGGCAGAGCAGAGAGACAACGTACCTCTGCTAATGACCTTCTTCTCTGCCCACCACTCCCCTAGTACGGTGAACAGAAAGGCGAGCGAGTTCGTGATTGGCACCGTGAGGCTCAACTCCGCCTTACCAATCAATATAAAGAACCATACACTGCCAGTGACGTTCAATAAGAGCGGCACCGCATACGCTGGTCGGCTCAGGACACCTATAACTGCATATAGTACTCCGAGGACCTTTTTCTTAAGCCATGAGTTGTTCGGGTCAGTAAGGGCAGGACGCTGCGGCGGAGTGTAGTTCCTGGTATATGCGTATCAGCTTGCTGGTCAGGCAATGTACTAGGCTTGCGAGAGAAGGAAGGACTAGCAGAAAGTAATAAACACCCAAGCTTACATAGCAGCTTTTCGCATGAACGGCGTCGTGAGTCCCCAGCACGCGCCAACCATAAGGAAGCCTATGATCCAGCGGAAGACGGAAGGTTGAGGCTCATTGGCCACAGGCGCGTCGGGATCCATTGTTCGATGGCAAGTGAACTATTGACAGAAATATCGTGTTAAGATGGTGACGCTCAAGCCGTAGATGCTATCGTCGTCGCGTTGGTGCAGTCGTCATGCCCTGAGACCTGCGAACGGCAGATCCACAACAGTCTCGACGACACGCTAAACTAGCCGTGCACAAGCCTCAACACCACACCTGGGCAACTGCTGGGTATCGTGAACGCGTCCTCATACCATCACCACCACCATCATCATCGCCACCAGATGTTTTTGCTGCCTCTCATAGCTCCTCGGTAACTTCCTGAAAGTGACATGAGATATCCATCGGTCACATGCCATAGGGCTAATCGAACTACATGAGACAGAAGACAATGCCGTCACGACCTAGTGAGGACAAAAGCGAGGCCCAACAGCGTCACGGCGCTTTGGTTTCTGCTGTTGTGCACCCTTCATGATGGACGATCAACTCACCCCCGGGCCCTAGCAAATTTGAAACCTCGCCGTCAAGGTCGATGCGCATGTTTGGTTCTCTTTCGCTCCTAGTATGTGCAACGCGCATCAAACTGTCCTTGACTCACGCCTTGCACGAAAATACCTAACCCAGTTACCCAGGTATCCTTCGTCTACGCTCCTGTACTCTTAACTAGTCACGTCCTGTGACTCCACTACCGTTCTCTGTCACTTCCGATTCTCATTCACATCACCTAAGTGTCAGTCTGCGTCTTACAGACTCTCAGCGTGGATGGGCATTGCTAACTAAGAACTATTTGCAACATGCGTGAATTCCGAGTTCCAGACCCTCGGTAGTTGAGGTGTTGGGACTGTCTCATTGGTATGAAGATGTCGTAACTCACGGGACTCGATCAACAGCCTTACCTTTACAACTCATGCAGCTGCACAGGCACTTCAAACGTTGGTTCTGAAACCACCGTTCGTGCGGCCTCTTTACCTCACCGGTCAGGTCAAGCTTCGGCATACACAAAGAGATGGACTAACAAAGAATCTCATCTACAAATCGATTGTCGTGTAACGGGTACCTGCGGTATGGACGACGCCTCCAAAGAAAATACCCCAACGTCCGGTATATGGCTGCATGAGCACGCACCTCCTGTCGTCACTAAATATCCAAATGCCCCGGTCGCAAGTTCGTAATGTTCGGGACCTAAATGGTGCCGACGCCTCAAAAGTACTTGAAACGAAAGGGTTGGGGCTTGGTCATGCCCCATTCCAACCCTGGGTCAGCCCGATTCGACTTAGTACGCTAAGTATAGCTGGAATGTACACCGAGTAGGAGATGGCGGGCAAGGTGCTTTGCCATATTTGGGTGCAGAATTGAATGTCTCTAGTCTGGTTTGTTCACCACGTTTGTTATGAGGCATCATTGGCACGTTACAGAAATTGCTCCCGTGGGCTTGCAACCACTAAAGCACATTTACCAGTAAGGTACAAGTACCGTGTTACTCTCATCGCCTGTTCTACTACCAACTGCGACGATCCTCGCTTACCTACCTAGCCACTTCCTGAACACAACACGCAGGCACGTGAGAGGTTTACTTCAGAGTATCGTTATCCACCAACACCCTACCGGAATTATGCCAATGCGGCCCACCAGCGATAAAGAGGTTGACGTGGTCGATCTAGACCGTCTCTTCGAAGAGTATGTTCAAACAGACTTGCTCAATCACTTCGGCGACTGCAACCCCAAACAATCAAGCTCGGGTGAACCAAAGCATCTTTTTGACTCAGTTCTGTCGAATGAGAGCCAGCTTTTTGGCTCTGAGCCTATACTTGATCGGGAAACGCAGGCTGCTTGGCACAAGGCTCTCGAAAAGTACGAACAAAACCCAACCCCGTTGCGAGCTGAGGACTCTATCTCATCTTCTTACGTTACTTCGTCTACTGGTAATGAGTCTTTCAGCGATTCTGAGTTGCTAAACCTTGACGACTTCTTTGAACTAGAAAGGAAGCAATCGAGGTCCATCTCTCAGCCTCCTACAACTCGACCCCACACTTCCGGACGATCTGTTAAAAAGGCTGTATCGATCTACAATCAACTGAGGCACCGTGGTATCTCAAAGACCTCTAAAAGGTTGCATGCTTCGACTTTCACAAAGATGATGCAATCCTCTCAACACCAACCTTCAGCTGGCAATACGTGGACCCGCAAGACGGACAGTCCAACGAATTCATTCACAAGAGCCTCATCGCATGGCATTGCTTCGCCCCCGCTATCAACCAAGGCCAAAAGCAATGAGTTTTTCGTTCAAGGGCATTATCAGACCTATGCCGATAACTATTCTAACCTACCAAACAACGGATCTGGCTTCCTTAATTACCAATTGACGCCTTGCGCATCGCCAGCAATTGGAACCCCTAGCATCAGTGGTAGCGGCTTCGATAATGATACGGGGCTCACCTCTAGCTCTTCCAGTGCGCCAAGTGCGGCTCTCTCAGCCTTGCAGACCCCGCCCTCTTCTCTCCAATTATCTATGACAACGTGGGGCCCTAACACATCATCAGCTCTGGATGTTGGCTTCTCAGCCTCGTGTGATTCTACCGACGGCACACAAACTACAGGCTGGTGGGATGGGAACGTTTCCGCCAGTCACCCTCTCCATTCGACCAGCTTCAGCCAAAGCAACTCACTATCCACAAGCCAGAACATGAGATCGGAAGGATTGGGAATATCTTGCGGATCGGCTCCGTACGGCTTTGGCACTATGCACGATGGTTTTTCTGCCTCCAGAACCTCGGCTGCATTTGACATGGTTAACTATGGTGTCATGTACAATACGCCGTCTCACCAACAGCAACATCATCACGCGCAACACCACGTCGCCCCTATCAGTCAGTCAGTCTCGCGCTCTCCTTCGCCACGCGCCGAAACACGCTTTCACCGGTCGTCGCACGCATCTAGCCACCGCACCAGCCAGTCGTCAATGAGACGCAAATCCAGCAACACTTCCCAGCAATCCTCGAGGCAGATGAGCACAAGTAATGGTGGAGTTGGTTTCGTGAACTTCACGCCAGATGACAGCCGTAAGATTCTCACAGGCGTGGCACCCAGCGGATCCAGCAAAACTAAAGCACGGCGGGAGAAAGAAGCCGCCGACAAGCGACGGAAGCTTAGCCGCGCGGCGGTGAAGGCTGTAATAGAAGCTGGTGGTGATATCGATAGCTTGAGAAGATTGGAAAGGGAGGGCGTGCTGGTTATGGAAGGTTAACGAGGCGATTTTACAGACTCTCGGTATTTGTTTGTTTAAGGATTTCTTCTTTCGCTTCCAGTATATGGGGCCATTGTTTTACATATACGATTATGACACGTCACGCACTTGTGGCGCGATGATAAATGCATGAATGACTACCTTTGAATTGCTGGTTGCCGTGCGTGACTGGTGTGCACTTCGCTATGTGAGTAGCTGCTAGCTACTTGTTGCAGCGCGATGGTCTGAGCTGCCACCCGCTGGCGACCCGTCGGATGCGAGATGCGGAGTCGTATGGTCTCGCTGCTTGAGAAAGCAGCATGACATGCTGTTTCAACCTTTACTGCTCGATATATGGATGCCTCGCCCTCGCCCTCATCTTCAGCCGGCGGCCTCAACCTCCAATCGTCCGAGCACAGCTTCTACAACGCCCTTGGCACCAATTCCCCTCTCCACACCACCAAGGCTCTGCTCCTCAGCTTCAAGCTCGACTGCGCCCTCGTAAACCTTGACAATTGTATCCTCATCCACTTTGGCGCCACATGCTACCAACCCCCTGATCAAGGTACTGACCCTAGTTATCTCCCGCATGACTGGCGGTTCGATGTCGTCGTTTTGGCTCGAATACAGTGTCTCAGTCACACTCTCGTCCAGTCGGTTGATGCCCATCTCCTTTGGGTCAGCATTTGTTGTGATGTGCTTGCTGATGAAAATGTAACCGTTTACGCCAAGTACAATGTCGATCTCGCCGGCCGCCGTGTTCAGCGTAAAGACCTGCCGTCTGCTCCTCACAACGCCACCCTTGCGACTCAATATGCCACCTCCAGCGCCACTCAGACTGGTGAACAGACCGTTGCGCAGTTTCCCGTATTTGAGCGATCGCGTGTGGAGGGAGGCGGTGCCGTCCTGGTGCAGACTCTGTACCTCGGCGACGAGCAGATCGCCTTCTTGGAAGAAGGTCCGGATATTCAGTTCATCTACGGTTGTTCTTCGTCGCAACACTCCACCGGGCAGATTTATACTAGACAAAGGCAGGTTTGCGTGCATTGGTGCTGCGATGTCCACATTCCACTTCTTTGTTCCCACTGTCACTATGCGTCCTACGACCAGGTCGCCAATTTCTGGTTGATATCGGGCGCGCAGCGGTTGTACCGAGAGCAGCTTGTTTGTTTTGTGCAGGATACCGGCGACGGTGGATATTATCGTCGTGGAAGACGGAGGCATGGATGGAACGTAGGTGCCGTGGCCGCGCATCCATTGCGGGTCCGAGGTTATGGCTTCACCGGGTGTCACTATCGCCTTTGAGTCGGAAGTCACGAGGTCGTCGTCCTCCATGTCCACGTCCGAGTCGTCCGAGTCGTCTCTTGCATCGCGCCGTGGTGGGAGCGGTGCGCTAGGTGGGAGGATAGAGATTGGCATGGCCGAGGATGCGCCGTGTACAGTTGGTCGAATCGCAAGAGTCTGGTGGGTTTAGCCTGTTCGCGCTTCTACCGGTGTGATATCGTGGGCGTACTGGTCGTGTCGTTGGCTACCGCTCAGAGCTTCGGAAATTTTGGCGGGGATGGGAGCTGCCCGGCCATCCCTGCAGAGCTTTCTGGATGCGGGCTAGTCTCGACGCGTCTACTCATGGCGGTCGCGTCCGACGTCATCCCATCAATAGCACCGACATCTTTGCAGAGAGTAACAGAGTGAAGCTCCATGGCGCCTGTATCATCGTCCCCTGCTGTGTCCAGCTTCAACGAGCCCTTTATCTCGGCCCTCGATGTCGCTGCGCCTAACAACGCCAATGATGATCCGAACTACTATGCTCGTTATCCGCGCTCACTGATCACGACCTCTCATCTAGACGCCTTCATGACAGGCACCGGTTCCACCATCTACAAATCTTTAGTACCCCTGCTTGAGTCTGCCTCCCATGAGCTCATTCTCGTCACCTGCTTCTGGGCCAGGTCCAAGACCCTCGACACACTCAATCAGGTTCTGAGAAACCTGTCTGAAAAGGCCATCCGGAGAGGGACAGACAAGATCAGGGTTCGACTATGCTTTTCTTCCAGCTCCGTCTTCCAGAAATTATTCCACAAGCAAGCTACTACAGGCCAGACGTATTCACCGTCAGCATGGATCAAGAAGCTGGGCTTACCTGACCCATCTGAATTGAACGGACTGGACCTTACCATCAAGTCTATCTTCATTTTACCATTCTCAGTCATGCATCCAAAATTCATCCTCATCGACCGGAAAACCGCAGTGTTACCGAGTTGCAATATCAGTTGGGAAGAATGGTTCGAGGGTGCTGTCACCCTCACAGGACCTGTTGTCGAACAGTTTCTCAAGTTTTATCGCACTTTTTGGGAGCGGCGAGAGGATGCTCCAACCACTCTCGATGCTCCTGAAGGTGTCGCAGTCAAGCTCCACGATGCATTGACATCTTCGCAATTATTGTCGGCTCGGGATATACACACCATTTTCCTTCCAAGCCCGCACCATCGTAATCCACGCTTTAGCTTCACCGGAGCTCAGGATGCCCTTCAAGCCCCGCCGACTCCCTTGAATGTTTTCATACTCACGATTTTCGCAAAGGCCGAAAGAAGCATTCGTATACAGACACCAAACGTGACTGCACCACCCGTCCTATCCGCAATACTTCGAGCGCTTGCCCGTGGTATTGACGTCCGGATCTTGACCTCTGAACGTCTCATGATACTCGAGCAATTAGTTACAGCAGGTACTACAACCTCACGTTGCATCAAGAAGCTCATCAAACGCTATCAGCAGCTGAGTCACAACGGTGGTAACCCAAACGACGAAGAGATGGCTATAGCGACTCCCAAGCCTGG
>Ga0058698_10000111_pt1 | contig 45245 bp, 44 predicted proteins | sample AgamicAsSfe_FD_67288 | JGI IMG/M metagenome (GOLD analysis project Ga0058698, IMG submission 67288) | Agave microbial communities from Guanajuato, Mexico - As.Sf.e | ecosystem: Host-associated > Plants > Phyllosphere > Phylloplane/Leaf | place: Guanajuato, Mexico | collected 2012-05-30
CCATACATCGTCGCGAGCTGCCAAGACCCACACCCAACATCTTCAATATCCATCTGTCAAGATTCTCCAGGAGCGCGATCCAATTACGCTGCTTATCAAAGAATCACAGATGCCAAAAGTCCTTTCTGAAAGACAGCCTGTTAAGCATTCCTAATTGTCTTCGCAGACAATGGGAGGTCAGGTCGGAGATAGGCGCGCTCTTTGCTTGGCCTCGTACCTAAGACGGAACTTGACTATCGCAAAGCTCGAGCAGGCCTGGACACTTGCTTTCTAGATCTCAATACTCACCATATGCATCGCACAAGAAGCTGCTCTAAGTCTCTCACAAGGTAGGAAGCAAGTACGAGTGGAATCTTGGCATTACCGCAACAAGAGAGAGCGGAGGCTTGGGCATGACCTACATCACGATGGGACCGATGCTCCCTATGACACCATCACACAGAGCCTCTCGAGACGATGCAGCCGCGGACTGGAAGTTACAATCGATAGCGCGACGGACATCTCGCCAGATGTCCACAATTGGTCCTTGGCTAGCCACAAGCGACACCTTCAAAAACTGCAATCTCCTATCTAGCACTTTATCCCTTTTCGCATGACGGGGTAAGATGAGTTTTGGTTCCTAAGGCGCACACTATAGGCATGGCGGCGTCGCCGGCGCGAAAAAAAGTACGAGGTGGACAACTACCGTGGAGCCGCCCAACTTGAGGGCCCGCCAAGCCAATGCTGAACCCTTTTCCGCCAACGGTCGCCGTACGAAGTTGAAGGTTTCTAAAACCTCAACGCTGGGCAATGGCCACGGTCCGCCCAGTTCCACAACTGTGTGCTATCTCGTGCTCGTTGTCCGTTGGGAGTTGCAGACCGCATCGAATCGGAAGTCGGCAACCGCATGCTTACTGCCACATCGTACTCGCTATACCGCGGAGCAAGGTTCTGATCCTCTACATGCATCAGTCGTGACAAAAGCTACCGCGCCGCTGAAGGAGTCAGAAGCGAGTAACGAAACGTTTCGTTTCCACGGACATTGGCCCATTGCATCCTGGTGCGACAGGTTTTACTCCTGTCACGCATCTTTCAGAGCAAGCGTGGGATTCACTGCAGCAGCGCCCTGCATCTGCTGCTCGCTTACATCTTTGGCACACACCTTGGGTGTTCGAGGTCTTCACATCAACGGTGACCGTTGAACAGACCATGCTGATCTCGAGAAAGTGGAGGTACGGAATCGATAATCACTCTACAATTGTTGCCGAGCTCCGGGAAATTACAACAAGCGGAGGGACTCCGGGAGATGGCCGTCGCATGGCGAGAAAGCGAGAAAAGGATGCCGTGCGTGGGTATCAGGCTCGCTGTGCTGAAAAAAGCATGTGCAGTGGCCAGTTCCTCAGCCGCCATGTCCAACTTGGGGTCCCTCTCCCCTGCCAAGCATGCAAGAGTGGGGCCTAATGGGCCGCCTGAATAGCCGCCATTCCTGTTCCTCTCACTATCCCAACTCGCCGTCAGGGGCTCGTCGGGACGAGAGGCGAATCATGCCTTCGTGAACCGTCAACACGACACGGGCTCAATGCCTGATGCGCCACAACTGTGCCGTCACAGGCTCTGGCTGCTTGAATGCCGTCACTGCCGACCCAATCGCCATGGCCTGCCTCTCAAGCGCTGCGCGCTGTACTCTGCGCTGCGCAATACAAGAGGATATGCCTTCATCAGCAAAGAGATCTGGTCATTACGCTGTACGAGCGGCCAGACTGACATCGATGCGAATTTTCGGAGGGCACTGACACGAGTGCAGGGCTGATACTGCATGGGCATGCCGGGTCACCACGCCTTCAAACAAAACCACAACTAAATTCGTTAGTCCACCTGAATCAGCCTTCCGTTTATGGCACCGTGCTTACTTTGATTGGTCTGGAGACTCGCTTGACGGGCGGGCGTTAGGACCTAGGCTGTCGCCTCCGCTTTTAGATCTTAACCATGCGTGCCGACGTCGTATGGGTAGCGCCATACTACTGAGGCAGTCAGCGCGCGCCTGTGGAAGCTACGCTCTTTTACTCTTCATCCCCCGCGGCTCTGCTCGTCTTGCTTCGCTCTTCCAAGGACTCGCAACCCCAGTCATTCTCTATTGTGTATCTTGTATACACGTCCTTTCGTTCATAATATCGTCCTGTACTGCGCCTTCCGAATTAGGATATCATCTGCTTTTACCCGACACTCATTCCGCTAGAACAATACATACGACAATAATTAGTACTCGGATCGATCGGAGCATCTTCAACCGACCCTAATTGTAACGACTACATATACTCGACACACGATAGATCTAGCTCAAGAACACTATCCGCCACAATGTCGAACTGGTTTGGAAACCTGCAGTTGGCATACAAATATGTGTATGTTTCCTAGGGACAATGGTAGTCCAAGACTAATCTTAAAAAGCATTGTATTCTTGTCGCTGTTGGCTCTTACTATCCTCGCTGGGTTCATCAAAGTGATGTACAACCGTCAAAAGTAAGTGACCATGTCGACATAAACGCTACGTGAACTAACGATAGGAAGGTTGAAGAAGGCGAAGCAAACTGAGCTAGAGGCCGGACCCAAGGAGGACACTGTTGAACTGAATCAGCGTGAGAAGGATGAGGGTGATCTGTTCGGTATTCGTGCCATCGAGGCTGGTTTCTACGCTGGTGTTGCTCAATCGCGACCTACGTCAAGAGCAGGATCTGTCATGGGCGACAACCCAACGATGAGCACCAGCACCTTGGTCGGAGGAAGCGTCAACTCGCCACTCATGAAGGGACAATCTGCCAACAACAGCATGCTCAGCCTGAATCTTAACGCCAACAAGGAACCCAACGCAAAACGAGTTTCCCCGCCCACAATGAAGCTCCGTCCCTCCGAGGCTGAGCTTAGTGGAAGACGCAACCACAACGGCGCTGTCGACATGTCTCTCCAAGTTCCTCCTTCCCCTGGTCACCCGCGTGGTCCCCCTTCTCCTACTTTTGGCGGCTCCGACAGCGACAGCGAGGGTTTTACATCTCCACGATCCATGTCACCCGCCGACCTGAACCGTCAGCAATACGCTCCGGCTCTCACAGTCTCACACCACACAGGAGATGACGGCATCAGGTCGCAGCAGGGATCTTACCACAATTCGCCTGGCCAGTCACCAACGCCGCTGTCGCCTCACAACCCGCCTACGGCCAAGCTGCCATCTATTCCTGGCCACGCTTTGAGGAAAGAGTCGCGCTCCCCATCGCCCGAGTACGATTACCCTCGCGTGCAGGTCCACGAGCCGAGTAGGTAACACGATCTCCTGGTGCGTTGTTTGTTGTACTTTTAGCATTTAGTAGATATATATCGGGCCATCCCTAACTTTCTTGCAAGACTCTGAACCCTCATCGCCTGCTCGTACCCAAGTTCAACTACAGGCACGAACCTACTCGCCACACCATGAACGAGACGGAAGCGAAGCGAGCAGCATCTACAGCAGCGGCAATCGGCTAAGCACTTTCCAAGCATACCAAGCTTCTCAGGAGGACGCGCCAAAACCAGATTCGTACGATCAAGCTTGGCAAAAGCAGCAGACACGGCGCTCAGCCTCGGCCGCGTCAACAGTCGAATCTGGCCACACCTCAATCCTTGCATCGACTGACGACGAGGCGGAACGCCGTCCCAGCCACGCAAGCACTCTGCTTGCTCCGGGCCAGGGAGGAAAGGACACGCGACTGAGCGAGTTCTACGAGGCATACTACCGCAATTCACACATGGGCTCAACCCAGCCTGTCGATGTCAAGAAACAATATGCTGAAAGGCAGTCAACCATCATGGAGGTCGATACACCCGTGGCGTCGCCCATGTTTCCTCACAACCAGAACCCTGGCGCTGCCTTTTAGACTGGCTCATTCCCAAACGACCCAAGTTGAGCGTCATGTCGAAGACGCTTAACAGTACGATCTTGTGAATAGCTGTACATATTTGTACATACAAACAGGCCTCTCTCCTTTCGCGTAGGAGCAAGCCTTTATCGACGAGGCGTTTGGTTCGGGCTTCGACTTGCACCCGTGCATATTATTTTTTCGACTTTTTCCTTTCTACCTTTCCTTCACCTGGGCGGATTACCTCGGACGCGCTGACGACAAAACAATGGCTTATATGGTTCGATGATGGATCGGACTCGCGCACGCAGGGGCAAACAAAAAGGCAGAAGGTTTACTACGACGAGACGCATGTTTCTTGCATCAATGCTACATACCTACTACACCACATCATTCACTAGCTTTATTCGTAATTTCTATTAGACAGTACCCTTGGGTACGCGGCGTTGCTCATGCAGCGTCTTGAATATATACAGCTCGAAAGAGACGATTCTTCAATTCCAAATGATTGAGTTTTGGGCGAAATGAAAGGGTGGTTAGAGCGACAGATCACCAGCAGCTAAACGTCGTGGATGTGTGACTGAAGAGTTTACAGATGTGGTAGCTCGGAGCCGAGCATGTGAAGATATGCAGGTACAGCGAGCTGTTGACCCACCAGAAACGGCGCCTCGCGACAGGAGGAAGACGCTGCAAAGTACCGAATTCCCGAAGGACGGGCAGACAGTCGTTCGAGAAAAAAAGCGAGAAATCATCGGGTGCGATGAGATGATGTTCACGCCATGTCGCGCAGGCGGCGACGGTACCCCTGGCAGAACATGGCATGGCGGTGAGGGCGATCCCTGTCACCAATCTCGCGGCTTAAGATCGTGAGGTCGCCACTCGGATTTGTCTCCAAGACTGCGTGCTTGCCCTGCTGGACCCTGGATCTACAGGAGTCTTGACGTCCCGTGAAGTTTATTTCTACTCTCTTTAGCCGTGTGACGTTTCGGCAAGGCTGATTGAGCGCCATCTCCACACTCGTCCACGCTGCCTACATCTCCATTGCATTCGCATTAACCACCCCACCGATTCCCGAACGCACCTTCCTCGGGCACTCACCTCGCTACACGCGCAACCAAACAACCAGCACTCGATTGGGTCTCTCAACAGACCCCCAGCAACCGCAACCATGCTCACAATGTACTCTGGCACCAAGCTTGCAGAGCTGCCGCCTGGAGTTTCTGCATCGCCGTCTCCACAGCTGCGACAGCGAACCACGTCGACGCAATCCGTACCCACGACCGAATCCACACACACAAACGACTACCGCGAAGAGAGGCGGCGCGTGCACCATGAGGCCGACATCGTTATTGTTGGCGCCGGTATTCTTGGATGCGCAGCGGCTGTCGCTTTCGGCAACCAGGGCAGGAGCGTCATATTGCTCGAGAAGAGCCTAAAGGAGCCTGATAGGATTGTAGGCGAGCTGCTGCAACCTGGCGGCGTCAATGCCTTGGAGAAGTTGGGCATGAGGGGTACGGCTACCCGTTCCCTGTCGAGGTCGAGAATGCATCGCTGACATGGTACCACAGATTGCCTCGACGACATTGACGCCATTCCCTGCTACGGCTACCAGATCCTCTACGGCAAGGAAGAGGTCCACATCCCTTACCCGGACAACCTCCTCACATCTGCGCCCTCGAAAGCACCCGAAGGACGATCCTTCCACCACGGCCGCTTCATCTCCAAGCTACGTGCAAAGGCAAAGGCCACGCCCAACGTCACTGTTGTTGAAACAACCGTCGAATCCATGGTCAAGAGTGACTACACAAACCAGGTCGTGGGCGTATCATCCAAGACCGCCGGAGAGCAAGACTACTACTTTGGTGCCGTCACCCTCGTGGCAGATGGTTACGCCTCCAAGTTCCGCAAAGAATTCATCCCTCACCAGCCCCAAGTACGCAGCAAGTTCTGGGGCCTCGAGATGATCGACGCCCAACTCCCCATGCCAAACCATGGTCACGTCATCCTCGCCGACGCACCTCCAATCCTCATCTACCAAATCGGCACCCACGAAACCCGCATCCTCGTCGACATACCCGAGAATCTGCCCTCAGCCAGCCCCAAGAACGGAGGTGTCAAGAACCACATGCTCAATGTTGCGCTGCCCCAACTCCCAGAATGCGTCCAACCCGCCTTCCGCAAAGCAATCGAAGCCGGTAAACTGCGCTCAATGCCAAACAGTTTCCTACCTCCTTCGACGCAGAGGCAGGCCGGACTCATCATCCTGGGTGATGCCATGAACATGCGACATCCCCTCACTGGTGGCGGCATGACTGTTGCGTTCAATGACGTAGTCCTCCTCTCCAACCTCCTCTCGCCCGCCAACGTACCCACATTAGAGGATACATCCGCCGTCTTGTCCGCCATGTCCACCTTCCACTGGCAGCGCAAGAACGGATCTTCCGTCATCAACATTCTGGCCATGGCTCTCTACAGCCTCTTCGCCGCCAACAACCAATACCTAGAGCTGATCAAGAAGGGTTGCTTCAAGTACTTCCTCCGCGGCGGCAAGAGTGTCAGTGAGCCTTGTGGTATGCTCGCTGGTCTCATCACCCATCCCTGGATGTTGGTGTGGCACTTCTTTTACGTCGCCTTCTATGCCATCTGGGTTCGGTTGCAGGAGGTGCCAATCTACAAAGCACCATACACGCTGTGCGTTGAGAGTGCTATGGTTGTTTGGACAGCCATCTGTGTCATTGGTCCGTATCTTGTTGCTGAGGTCAAGATATAGGTATACGATAAAAGAAGACTGATACGGGTAATGTATATACGTTTCATCAGCCCCTGTTCATGGGGCTTGTACATAGGGCATTAGGTTGGCGTTTCTTGGATAAACCGTGTCGACACAGAAAATCCTTCAATTTGGAAGGTTGATATATAGTATAGTTAATACGTAATTATGATACAAATAGTCTCATGCTACATACTCTTGGTTCCCTCATTTTGCGTGTCGAATTGCCTCTCTCTCACCCTCTCTATCTCACTCCATATATCATCCATTGTGAGCCCTTGTCTTCTCTGCTGCCCTACGATGAAGGACGTCGGTGCCGTTATCAGAGGCGTGATGGGTATGACTGTGGACGTAAGTGTGGGCAACATGGGACTTGTTGCATCTAAAAGAGATGGCACCCAGTCTTGAAGCGCTGGTTGGTACATGCCGTTCCCCGCTATTGCCGGAGTGAATAGTGGTCGCGGATTCCAAGCTATCTTGTAGTAGAGCCACGCCGTCGTTACACCCGTCGAACTGGGATCCGTCAAGGGGAAAGAGGTAATTTGATCAGCCTTTCTCGCTACACCATAAGCTGTGTAAGGCCAGTTCTTTGGTAACTGCTGTAGATACTGCGTTGGTATTGCGTCTCCAGATGTACGAGTACTTGGCGACCACCCCCCTGGCACACTTGTAAGCAGGCTGACAATTCCAGTAGCCTGGTTCATTCCACTTGTGCTCCTGAAGCGGCTGGAAAGCGTCAAGATGGCTGATACCCTGCCCAATCCATTGTCGTGGTCGACCGGTACATTCGTTGACCTGAGCCAGACTAGGAATGAGAAGAGAAGGTCGTAGAGGTTTGGAGTTGCCGTGTTGCAGAAGTCATGGATCTTCCATTCAAGCTGTCTGCTAGGTTGATTGATATCTTCAATATCGACGCCAGCTTGCTCCAGACACTCATAGCACTGCATCACATTGTCTTTCTCGACTTTTCCGTCGCTCGAAATGATGCTATGTCAGAAATGTTAGAGATGGTGAACTCTTGGTGAATGAAGGAGCGCGGACGCTTACTCTTTGTACGTATCCCCTCTGCCGTTGCAAAGACAGCGTTGGTATATCTCGCTCCGTCCGTCATCGGCGTTGGGATCCTTCATACTTCCCGTCATGTTGTAGCAGTATGCGAAATCTGTAAGCATCGAGTTACAGAAAGGAGTAGCCCAACACGCGACTTTGGGATCTACACTAGGTATCTGAGCCAGCATGCCGGCTGTGTTCACCTGCATGCTCTTTTGTGAGCATGAGCGCCGAGGTAATGAAGCGTGTTTTTTAATTGAAGATCGTGTGGCGTAGCCCTCGACAGAGTTTCCGTCCGCAGAAACAACCGGTTGAGATTCCACTAGAGTACAACTAGTTCCACAAGCTGCAAATAGCATTAGGCCTAGCAGCAGGAGTTCCATGGACATTGCGATAGCTGGGAGTACCAGAACTTGCGTCTAAGACGAAGTGGCGAGTGGACGAGTGTGAAAGATCTTCGTACGAAAGGAATGTCAAGAGTCAAATTGCGGCGTCGCCTAAGGCGGAACTTGTGTTCTTCCAGTCTGCTGATGAAGCATGTTTCTCGGAGTCGCAAGACTAAAGATGAGCTTCGTTGTTTGCACGCAACGTTTGTGTCTGTCGTTGGTGCACATCTGACCATCATGACTGTTGCCATTCTCTTCAATTCTACTTTGCATCTCTGAGCGTTTATCGCCGTAAGGAGTATGATGTTGTTGTGGAGCTCAGTAAACAAACGCGCCTGCTTCGCAGGATCGCGTTCACATGATTATCACACATGCGAAAGGCACATCCAACTTACACCACTGCATGAGGCTCACTCCATACTAAAATCGGGTGCATGCTTAGGATAATACCGAATAAATGTGATATTATGTAGATAGATAGATGCTAGATAATGAACAAGGGTGGAAGATGATGACAAAGTCAGAAATGAGATGGCACACCAGCGCTCATCCTTATCCATCATGTAAAACAACAATAAGCGGATACGAAGAAGCGGTGAGATGGACACGATATGTAATAGGAGGGGTGGCAGTGCATGAAGAGTCGCCACAGCTTGAGTGCAACGTTACGAGCTGAAGATTGTGGCAAGCGCCGAAGCAACGCCGTACGCGGCAAAAAGCGAATAGATACAAAGAAATGAATTGTAAAAATGATCACGACGCGCATAATATTAGAATGATTAGAGATGGAGGGATGAAAGAAGTCCGTGAAGCAAGGAGAGAAACCACGCGCAGATATCCTAAACCGCATGAACAGCTGAGAAACGCGGCGATGAATCAAAGAGAAGAAGACATGGCGACGGAATCTTAAACATGGCGGTCTCTTTCTTGATTAGAAAATCTCCAAACCTTCAAATTCAACACAAAGATCTCGGTCTCCTCTATTCAGTCCTGCAGCGTGTCTTCGGTCCCACATGGAGATGCCAAAGTTTGCAGGTCGGCTCGCATAAACGCCAACGCGTACGGCTTTGTCTTCCACACCCCAGAAGAACCAGGTGACCTCTCTCAGCTTCTTCCAGCCTGACAGTTCATCCTCGTATGAGACCCACAGCGCGTAACCGATGCGCTCAATCTTGACTCGCAAGTCCATGCGTCGTTGTTGATGGGGTGGGAGTGCGCTCAATGACCAGTCTGCACCTACGCCATTTGCGACCACACAACTGGCATGACACGCGTTGCTGGAAAACTCAAGCCCAACTTTGGCCCACTTGGATGCTGGCGCAGGAGCAACATACGGTGGTGGAGGGCCACGCTCTAACTGGGGCCTGGTATCTGAATCCTCTGCTGGGCTTTGTGAAGTTGTGGTGTTGTACCTCTCAACATCGTCAATACTGGAGGTTTGCGAGAGTGACATGGCGGAACTCGGGGCCGCGCTATCATTCAAACATATGCTCGCAACATTTGGGACCTCAAGTGTCGTTGTCGCGTTTGCTGTTGCTACCGGCATCTGCCCTGGCGGTGTGCCCGCGAATATGACCAGTCCTCCCTGGTCCCATTCGAGCTCCCAGTCTGCTGAAACTGTGACTTCTGCTACTATGAAAGGGTTGCGCAGAGCGGTGTAGAGAATTGGAGCCGTCGATATATCCCCTGATGGTGGTTTCCTCCATAGATCGGTGTTTGGGGGCGCGGTCAGGGTGAAGGCATCCAGCCACTCTGGTACGACATTGTCTTGGATATTGAGGGGCGTGAAGGACGAGCTCGCGGGTGGCATGGCCTCGGTGATGCGCTCGATGCGCTCGCGGTCGGTAAGCGGAGATCAGCGCTCGGCGTCGGTCTGCTTTGTTCTACGAGTGGTTTTCGATGGCGTATGTATATGTAGTAGATCTCCGTAGCTCCGGCAAGATGCCGAGTCGTGTTGAGTGTTGTCTAGCTCTGTGTGACCAAGCTCGGAAGGTCATTCGCTTTGGCAAAAGCAAGGATCCGGCTTACGTCTGACTTCGGCAGGATGTCAAATAACCAGAGATCTGCAAGAGGGATCGTGAGAGGCGCCCGCGCGAGACTCGTCAAGGAAGCCTATCGCACGGTCAGCACGAAGCCGTTTCATACCCCCTAAGCGACCTATACGACGCCCGTTCCTTAACGCCTCAGCAGCTGAGGCGTGAACAACACACATGCTGCCACATTGATGTTACGCGCGCTTCTGATGCTTACCTGGCTGTCGCAGCTTGGTAGAGAAGAGAAGATGGTTGCTTTTTGTTCGGCTCAACCTGGAGTTCCGGCGCAAGCTACGTTGCTTGAATCGTGGTCCGGTACACGTCAGAAGGGACGACAGGAATCCCGTGAGACCTACTTCCACGCTGCTTGAAGTTATATAGCCCGTATGGTGCAGTGCTTGGCTTCCCGCCTAGTTACAAGTGGATGTTCATCCAAGCTGAGATGTTCCGCCACCGCAGAAAGTCCAGCAGCTATGCATCATTGCCATCGCGAACCAAGGACGGGGATCGTCCTTTCGCTAGTATCGCCTTGCGTTCGGTCCCTGCGAAGCCCAGGGAAGGGAAGAAGGAGCATTTGTCGAAGGTACAAAAGTCTCCGATGCGGCAAGGTGAGGTGGCCAGAAGCTATTTCCCAGCCCCGCGCTTCGCCGACTTAGAGCGTCGACAATGCTCTCCCGTCTGAACACGTCGAGGAAACGCAGGAAATGGTCAATTCGCGCTCCCTGCAGCGCAATCCTTCGAACATACTGGCCGATGTCGAGTTCGTGTTTCGGGAGCAAGATGCAAGTGTTCGTGGCAAGGCAAGGGCGATGTGCTGGAAGGTTTCACGACAGAAACTATGTTCTGCATGCCCCCTGGTAGATTCATGAACGCTCGGTGTCATTGGGCTTTCCTGGCATACGTAATCGAAGTAGCTGCAAGACCTGCTGAGAAGATGGCAAATATGAGCGCATCACAACCACAACGAGTACGAAAACAAAACAACGTGGGAGGTAGTGGTGGTGGCTGATCGTAGTACGCCCTACTTGCTGCACATGCGACCTGCATTTGACAATGGTTTTCCAATGCCGTCACGTTGTTCTTTGTGTGTTATCATCAAATGTTCAAGTTGAGGAGATAAGCGCAACGTGCAGTGGTTGTGTTGTCACTCAAAGCCAGCTCACGACATGCTCTTGGGCAGCATCACTTGTGCAAGGCGCTGCTGTGCGGGACGTGGTGTGTCCACGAAGCAGTTATCCGTCGATGCGTTGTCCATCAGTGGAGCGCCCCATTTAGTCGGCATTCCCCAGTCTCGCAAACACTGTATAGGGCGTATTCAGTATCGACCAATCTTCCTCGATAGTTGCATGCCATGCATAGCGCAGTAGACACTGAATGAACTGGCGATCGTAAGAACACGAACAGCGATACCGTTCACGATCGATATACCACGCTGCAGTTGGCTAGCCAAAGCTGACACTCTCGAGCACGGCATAAAAGCATCCATGGTGGTTTACCCTCTCGGCTAGAGAGAAACTGCCGGTGCGTTTATCGGTGGCCATGTTGGCCGCCGTACAACGCAAGCAAGCATAGATGCTGGATCCCGATAGGCTTAGCCTTGCTGACGACAATAGTCAGAAGATTGCTCGGTTGGCAGGGGAGTGCATCATCGGCGTCTTCTTCATGGCAAAGACAAGATCGTGTCTCCGCACATTGCTGCGGTGGACTTGATAGTTCATAAGATGCTGCAATGGTGTTCTATGGCACAGCTTTCGGGGAAGCAAGCTCCTGTTACTGTACGGCTAAGTAAATGCGGTTGAAACTGGATATTGGTCTGGCTGTGCAGTATCAATCTTCTACGAGAGTTAGCTCCAACTGTGAGATCAAGCACCTCTTGAGATCTTGAGCTTATGCAAGGTGTTCCTAGCAAAAATAGTGGTTAGAATTCCAAGTCTTGGGTTTGTATGCACTCATGTACTGGTAGATGTATCTTGCAGAGCATGGGATCTGCTCTTCGAACAAGATCCCAGTTCAATCGCGTCTAACAGGTGAGGCTTGGTACAGTGCAGGTCCGGTAGTAGACCATTTGTTTGATCAAGATTTGTAGTAACGTACGGCACTTTCTGTGGCGAGCTCTCTTAACAGCCAGCTTTTCCAGTATCTGCGAGCTGTATTTCGTTACATGCTGATCAGGGAAGACAAGTGCTCGAACCCCTGCGGCAGTCGCGGAGAACCAGGAAGAACAGGAAGAAACTTGAGAGATTTATGTGTCCATGAAGTCACGAAAGCGGAAATAGTTCGATTGTGACGAGAAGGTCACATTGCGTCTCCACTTCTACAGGATCATCAGTCGTCCTATCACTGAGAGTTTGACGATTCCAGGTTCTATGATGTTCATAACCGGTCGCCGATGGCCGGCTAGGTTAAATCATGGTACTATCGATTCGCCGAACTTGCCTTTCAGTGATCTAGCATTTGTCACATTATCTCGACCAGAAGGCGATCAACAATTATCGAAACATCTAGAGCCGGCCATTAGGAAATGACGTGTAAAGAGGGATGGTGCGGCTCGTAGTAGACATGATAGTATAGTAGAAAATCTCGGCCTGCACGAGATCCGGTGTGGGATAAGGTTTGTATTAGTGGATGACATGTGACTTACGGTCTGGAGAACCACAGAACTGGGTATCCGGTATGTGCCGAAAAGCTTCCGAGCCATCATTGGTTAGTACTGCGGATTATGTAGTGAGGCGGCTAATGCAGGTTTCGCGACCTCATACCTGCTCCAGCGTGGCCTGCCAGAGATGACTTTCGTGGTCGCTGCTACTACCAAGGCCAGGTTATAGCTGCATATCTCGATATTGAGGCGAACATCCAGACCGAAACTTTGAAAATCCTGTTATTTGGTCGATCTTTACTTACACAGCTGCCGCAATCGTACGATGCATGGAGGGATGGAACCCGGAATGGTGAGGAGGGACGATCGGCATGCAGGGTTCAGGCCCGGAGAACCCCAAGAAAGTGGAGCGCAGACCAGCCGTTTGTAGTAACTGACCGCGGCTTGGGATAGTGGTCGAAGTCTCGTGAATAGCAATACTCAATCCAAAATTTACCAACCAACAGAATAGAGAGCCCAGGTGCGATAGGCGCTGATACGGCAAGGGACGGATAATAATTGCAGAGTGACCGTGCGCCAGAGTGTAACGATTAGTCGAAGTGGGGAATGCCATGGGTGTGTTGAACATCTCCCGAGCAAGATGAAATGGTAATTCCCGATGCTAAAGATTGGGTACTTGAAGGCGATGAAACGTGATCCTGGTGGTAGACTGTTCAACCCTACCGATATGTTCAAAAAGTGCTCAGGCTTTTCGATAGACACTGATGCGACGAGGAAGTGCATCTGATGAAGCGCAGAGCCGTAGGCCTTGGTTCGCAAGGAGAGTGTCGAATGAAGTTTCCGGACGTAACTCGAGCTCCTTCAAAGCCTGCTGGAAATGCGGAGAGTGGTTTGGGCGAACGGCCTTCTGATATGAGTCCCAGCCCTGGAGTTCAATAACGAGGTATCCACCCGTTCGCAACGACGAGGCGCACTTCTCAAAGAACGCAACTAGACCAGCGTCTCGATGTTGGAGGTGGATCCATTTAATGACGGATAATGCCAGGATCACATCATATGACTCCTCGACGTCGTGGGCTGAGGGTACGGCCCAATCTGCAGAGAAGAAGGTTACACGCGGCCAAGCAGCTGACACAGTGGATGCGCTATGCGCAGCCTTGTTTTGCGGTTCAATCCGGTATCCATGAGTGAGCACGGCCGATATAGGAAAGTAGTCGACAACGGGTGCCGAGCCACTCGTGGGGGGTTTCGCACGGGAAGCACGCAGGGCCAGGAGCTTCTCGGCCTGGGCAATCAGCTTGGGATCGATATCGATGCCCGTGACGGATGCCGCTTGAAAATCGAATGCTGCAAGTTGATCAATATCGACAAGACGTGGTAATAGTCGGTTGCAGGAGGTAGCAGGGGTATCCTTCCTACACTTACATAGTTGGATTGAGACGCTGCCAGCATTACAGCCGATGTCCAAACAGTGCTTGGCGGCAAAGATTCCGGGGATCAGCGTAGCCAGGATTTTTAGACGTGGGTCAAGAAGGTGAGTCGCAGAGGCAGGCAGTTTTGACACCCCACTATAATCTGCAGGCGAGTCAGCACGAGTCGAAGCAAGGCAGCAATTGCCGAGTAGACGCCGCTTTGAGAACATGTCAGGACGCCAACAGCCCGTCTTGGTGAGATCGGTTCGCACCTACCCTTGTAGTTGCCAAACTCAGTAGCCATGACGGCTCCGTCGAGGCTGCGTGTCGATCGCGACCGGGGAGTTTCTTGGTGGCCCTGTGGTGGATGAGTGGCGACGTGATTCATGCGCCGTCGAGCAGCAGCGTGGTGTGTATTCTGGAGGGGGGGGACGGGCGGTGAGAGATGTGCGAGGTGGGAGGTGAGTGGTCAGCAGGTTGGGAAGTCGCGTAAAACTCAGAGACGGCAGGTGCTCGGGCAGACGATTGGCTGCCACACGTGCCAGGTCGAACAATTGGCGGACCTGTTCACCGAAGGCAATGTTGCGATGGGAGGTGAGGGGTAGGAAAAGGAGGAGTGTGTCAAAGCAGACATGCGCCCGCTCGAGGTAGCACACAGCGGACGCGGCTAGGCTAGGGGGCAGCGCAGGTACGCTGGATCCGTGCGGGCAGCAATATCAGAGTTGGAGCCTACCTGAATGAGTAGAGGAGGCAATAGGAGGAGCGGCGCTAGCATTTCCAAATAGGTGCCGTCTGCCAGGGTGCCATTGCAACTCTGTTACTCAGGCGATGAGCGTTCCGAGGTTTGCAAATAGGCGTCATCTAGATCAACTTCATCTGCACTGCCAATCGACTTTGCACTCTAAGCCTTTGTCTAGACGATGCACAAAGTCTGGTTGATTATGGCTGGGTCGGTGGTTATTATGCCTGACACTGTATATTATCAGTCTGCATGGTAGCAGCGACTGTTGCAACTGCCGCATACCATGCCCAAGTCACCCGCTGAACAACACACACCCCATGACGCTTCTCCCAATCTCCTGCCACTCTCTTCAAACCGTTGCGCCGCAAGCGAACCGCCGTGATTCGCGTCGCAGCCATGGAAGCGATGTATGTGTGTCTTAATGTCTGCTGTTAACGACAACGGTCGCCCACCTTGGGCAAGCGCAAGCCACCGACATCGTTTGGGCGGCCGTGCCCGTTGACTATCGAGTCCGATAGCCAGGTGCGGAGGCAATGTCTCATGTCACTGATTGATGGGCGCATGAGACGGCAGCCGTCTTCCAAAAGCCCGGTAGCCGTCCTGACTGGGTTCACCACCACCAGAGTTTGGGCCACCTATAGCTCATCCAGCATGGCAGCAGACCCCACCCGCTCCAAGTGGGTGCGCGGAGACGGACAAGAAAGGCGTCGCAGGGCAGATCGCTTTTAGCCGCAATCCTCCAGCCTCGCCATTGGCCTGCGCCCGCTCTGACAGATGGGCCCGTCAAGCCTTTCCCAGGTTCGTGCTGCAGCCACTCCTTCACTCTATCTGGACCCTCGCCGAATGTGAAAGCGTCTGCCGCTCGCGATGCTACCCTCCGCTCGCCAGCGCCCATGGACCGAGTTACGTGATATCTGGCATATTGCTCCATATTGGCTGCCGCCCGGTCACAGTGTGCAACACCCTGGTCTGTCTTGATTCGAAACAGACGTGCCTGCGAAACCGGGACGCCGTTGTTTGTCTCTCTTTTACCCGGCCGCCAGCCTATTCGGTGACGCCCCACGAAAATACTGCGAAGCCAGTTCGGAGCTAGACACGAGTCCTGAGCCAGTCGCGTCCCAAAGTCTCCAGCTGCATGGGCTGCGAACGCGGTGAGAAGACAGAGTGGACTGCCGCAGAGACCACATGCACCGACTAGCTCACCTAAACCCTAGACCATGAGGAACATACATGACTACTTTCTCCACACAATCACCTGCTTGTACTGTACATAGTGCCCATCTCCCGGCCTTCATATCGCTTGCACCAACCCAAGTCAGAAACCTGGGGACTAGCAGCTGCCCGCCAAGCTCGGATCCACGCACTCATCGCTGCACTTATCGCTGTCCTGGTCAAAATTTATGCTCCGAGCCGGCTACTCTTGACGGTTGGCGTGAGGCTTGCGAGTGAACAGGGTGCTGCGGGCCCACCCCCGTCTGCATCCTTTCCTCTTCCCGGGCGCCCGTTGTTTTAAGGCGTCAGAGCGCCTCCACTTCAACGTCGCCATTGCTGAATCCAAGCATCCGACCGTCGATCTGGCTGCTGGCGATCCAGATACGTACAGGGTCGCCTACAAGGGACATTAAACTATAAACTACCAACGCCGCCACACTCGAGGCAGTGCCCCCATTCCTGACGTCTTGTCCAACACTGCACCACTCCCTGCTGCTCCCAATTTGAAAAGAGCCTCCGAACTGAACACAAACATCATCCCAATGCGGCTTCGTGCATCGTGTCCTGGCCCGGCCAAATAATAATACACGCATGTCCCAACCACCTCCACCTCCTCCGCCGCCGTCGCTCCCTCTGACAACAACTTCTCATCCTGCTCCAGATATGACTGAGACCCAGAAACTTCCCATCTTCTCGCCCCCTGGCTTCCTCGACTATTCTCACCGCCGACTTCCCCCGCTAGAGATCCCACCAGACGCTGTACCACCCCGGTCCGATCACCAGTTCCGCTCACCCATCAACCAACTGCCCTCGATTCATGCTGGATTGCCTCCGCGACAAGACTACCCCCAGCCGCCCTCCGTACATAGATCAGCAGCTCCTGTTGAGAAACTACTACAACATTCAAATCCCTACACCCCACCCAGATCAGACCCTCCATATTCGCCTCAGCAATATGGCCCTTCCATCTCACCACGTTCCGAGTTTGACAGCAGAGGACCGCGGAGATTGACAGAACACCGCTATCCTTACGAGGAACCCCGGCACTACCATCATAGTCAACACCACGAGCAGCCATACTCATCTCTCACATCCCCAGTAGAGGCCTCGCAGCAAAGGTCATATCCTCCACTGCCGTCACCTGGGTATACACCGAGCTATGCATCGAGTAGTACTCCATTCCGCGGATCCGTAGGTTCCCGCCAGCATTCACAATCACATCGAGGCTCCATAGCAGCCCCACTCGGTGCCATTGCGTATTCGGAGCCGCCTGCAACGGCTCCTCCACCTCAAAAACAGCATCGAGCAATTCCATTACCAGGTTCGATACCACAGCCGGTATACAACGAGCAGCTGTAAGGATACTTCCACACTGACCAAGTAAGCGATCTCCCACTGACGCATACAGAAACTTGAACTACGAACTTCGTGTGCGGCAACAACCCATCGCCGCGCGAGCATGTGGGTTCGGAGAACGTGACCGAAGGGTAATTGACCCACCGCCAATCATCCAGCTCCTTGTAACAGATCCGAAAACCGGTGCCGCAGAGCAAGAAGAACTACGTTACTCGCTCAACGTGGTTCATTGCACACTCTGGAATGCCGAGGGGACGAACGAAGAGACAGCGCTCATACAGCCCGACAGGCGAACGACGCGGCGATTAATGGGTCAGCTCGTGGCATCGCCATCAGTAGCAAAGGATGAGCATGATGCCGAAGGTTGCTTCTTCTGCTTTCCAGACCTTTCGTGTCGTACACATGGCAAATACCGACTTCGATTCGTCCTAATGCGTATCGATCCGATGAACCTCCACGTGGGAGGCTTTTCGCCAATACTTACCGAAGTCTTGAGCGACGTCTTCACCGTCTATACGGCCAAGGACTTTCCTGGCATGAGACCAAGCAGTGCTCTTACCCGAGCATTGAAGTTACAAGGATGCAACATCCAAGTAAAGAAAGGCAATGAGAAAGCACTGGCGCGCAAACGACTTACCGCAAGTCAAGAGCACGATAATAAAGAGGAGGATGAGTTGAAGCGGAGGCGCAGGGAATAACTATCTGAACATAACCTCTACGGCATTTACTTTTCTCACAAGCATCAACTACAGCGGACGGCGTGGGCTGCTACCTGGGTTATCTGGAGCATTTTTCGCAGATACCGACTTGCATCTTGACGACATGATGAACCAACAACATTCCCTCGGACGATCTACATCTTAATTTTCTAGCTGGTGGCGACGAGGCTGTTTGCATGGCGTTCGCGCAATACAAGAGGGGTCGGACGACTCGGTGCGGCGGCTATATTGTAATGCATTTGATATTCGATGGAAAGGAGCACGATACCATTTCTGATAGCTCGTATTTGCAAATAACACAAAGTGACGCTAGCTAGGCTAGCAGCATTATGCCTCATCAATGAAGCTGTGAGGTCAAGATTCGCCGAAGGATGATGGTCGCCAGGCAAGCCTCACGCCTCGAGGACGCTAATGCGGGGATCAGCCCCGCTAGATGGTCCATGCGTCGATTTTCTTTCCAACTTAACGCGTGCAAAATCTCAGCTTTCCTTCCTTCCCTCCCCTTCCCCATAACCGATTGAGGCACCAAAAGCAAAACATCATGAAATACGTGCTTGTGTCTGGCGGCGTCATCAGCGGCGTGGGGAAGGTAAGCTGCAGGTTGCCGCGCCTTTGATCACCACTAATGCGTATACACAGGGTATCATAGGTAAGCTCTTGTGACGTGCGCGAGAAATCTCACGCGAGTTCGAGTCTGCAGGGCTTTTGTGGTCTATGCAGAGCACATCATCCTCTCTAGGATCATGGCTCTTAGAGCGTTGCCGAACTGCACCACTGCACAGCAACTTATGCACAGGAATCTTCGTTTTATGTACCGCTGCTAATTGACGCGTCACAGCCTCGTCTACGGGCCTCTTGCTCAAGACGATCGGTCTCAAGATAAGTGCAGCGAACTGACGCGCTCTGCCGACCATACTGACGTCTTAGCACGTCTCGTCGATCAAGGTCGACCCATACCTCAATGTAGATGCAGGGACTATGAACCCGAAGGAGTAGGCCTCGCCAGCATGATTGCTATATCTAAACTAAACTATCTATAGGCATGGCGAAGTGTTCGTCCTCTCCGATGGCGGCGAAGTTGACCTCGATCTCGGTAACTACGAGCGCTACCTCAACATCACCCTCACACGCGACAACAACATCACCACCGGCAAGATCTACCAGCACGTCATCGAACGGGAGCGCAAGGGCGACTATCTGGGTAAAACCGTTCAAGTCGTCCCACACATCACCGATGCGATTCAGGACTGGATCGAGAAAGTCGCGCGGATACCCGTCGATGACTCAGGCGAGGAGCCTGACGTCTGCATAATCGAGTTGGGAGGTACTGTGGGTGATATTGAGAGCATGCCCTTCATCGAGGCTATGAGCCAGCTCAGGAGACGCGCGGGCAAGAACAACTTTATGCAGATTCACGTCTCGTATGTGCCTGTTATTCACGGCGAGCAGAAGACGAAGCCTACGCAGCAGGCCATCAAGGCGGTGAGGAGTAACGGTCTGATCCCGGATCTGGTGCGTACATTTTCGCTGGGCAACTCCAAGACCTTTGTGTTGGCGACTAGCTGGCGCATCTGTCCTTGGAGTGCACTGTCACCTGTGTTGTGAGTAAATGATTGACTGTTCTAGATTGCCTGCCGTTGCGAACGCGAACTCGAAGCCTCTGCGGTCGAGAAGATTGCCCACTTCTGCCAGGTCGAAAACGAACAAGTCCTGGTTGTGCGTGACATGCCGTCCATCTACCAAGTACCCATGCTTCTCGAGCAACAGAGATTGATCCCCATGGTCCGCCAGTTCCTTGCTCTTGAGCAGACCTCTATCTCGCCCTCAATGCTGCAGAAGGGCAACCATATCTGGGCGCAATGGCAGTCGCTTACAGGCCACGACAGTCGCTTTCACGACCCGGTGACGATTGCACTGGTCGGAAAGTACGTTGAACTCCAGGACTCGTATTTGTCAGTCGTCAAGTCGTTGGAACACGCCACGATGCGATGCAGGAGGAAACTGGACATTCGCTGGGTTGATTCAGATCACCTGGAGCCTAAGTGTCAAAAGACAGACCCTGAAAAGTACCACAAGGCTTGGCATGAGGTTGTCAAGGCATCTGGTATCCTTGTGCCTGGCGGTTTCGGTCAGCGTGCCACAGAGGGTATGATCTCGGCAGCTACTTGGGCGCGTGAGCACAAGAAGCCATATCTTGGTGTCTGTCTAGGCATGCAAATCGCCGTCATTGAGTACGCTCGCAACGTTTGTGGTATCAAGGACGCAACTTCCGAGGAGTTCAACGGCGATGCCCAGAACAAGCTCATCATGTTCATGCCGGAGGTCGACAAGACGACCATGGGCGCATCGATGCGTCTGGGTCTCCGACCGACTCTCTTCCAGCCGGGTAGCGAGTGGTCTAAGCTCCGCGCTCTATACGCTGGCAAGGAAGAGATTCTTGAACGTCACCGTCACCGCTACGAAGTCAACCCCGACTACATCGAGACGCTCGAAAAGGGTGGCTTGAGCTTCGTCGGCAAAGACGACGCTGGTGTACGTATGGAGGTTATTGAAATCAAGGACCACCCCTGGTTCGTTGGTGTCCAATTCCACCCGGAATACCTCTCCCGCGTCTTGGACCCAAGCAGGCCTTACTTGGGCTTCGTCGCTGCCAGTGCCGGTATGCTTGAAGAGATCACTCGTGACTATCAGAGTGGTGCGGCGAACGGCCTCAGTGCGGAAGGTATCGCCAATGGTGTGAATGACATGAAGATCAATGGCGATGCGAGCTTTTAGGTGCAACCTCGCATTTGTCTGTCATCAGGCCAGGTACCACTCTGCTGAGCAGGTATATCAGCAGCGACGGAGAACTGGAAGAACGTAACTGAAGTAGTGATCAGCTGGGCTTGGATGATTTGCTTTTGGAGTTAAGAAATTTGGGTTCAATGGAAAGGCTTATGTAGTTACGGAAGAAGCAGTAACTGGCGATAGACGATATTGACGTGGCATATGCATATGATACCTAGGAAGTAAAAGAGGCAACATTCTGAATGTAGACCATCATTACCAATGAAATGCTACAATCTCATTGATGTAGGCAATGCGCTCCGATGTGAAGGAAAAAGCAAATCTTACATGGTGGGTGCGAAGCAACTTTCAAGCGGGTGTGCAACTATAGATCCAGGTAAGAGGCTCTCTGGGGATTAAGCTTTCTCTGCCCATCGTGTGTACTGACTGTGACAACTGATACCTAGAGATGTGGATCCGGATGCATGATATCTTCCTCTCACATTAGTATACTTGCGGGGCCTGACCAAGTCCTCAGAACACCTGGGCAGATACAGATAAACGTCTCAACAGCTGAATTATGCTAGTGAGACTTAGCAAAAGTGCTTTTGTTAAGTCCAGAGCGAGGGTAGAACGATATTCTTTCAGCTCACCACCAAGGTAGAAGTTGTGTATATGCAGTTTTGGATCTCGCATAACTTGTCCGCATGCGACGATATTGACGCTGCTGTCGGCCTTACCCATCTCCCACTCATCGTTAATAGTATTGATATAGCGAGGCTCCCTTTCAGCATGTCAGTTAGTTCGCAGTTGTTGGTGTTGCTGAGGGGATGAGCTGTGAAAGAGCAGCTGACCGGTGTCATTGTCAAGCTCCTCCGATCAGAGCACAAGTGATCACCGCGCTAGGATTGTGAAGAAGTTCGTCTCCTCTTCCTTCAAAATCTCCAAGCTGCATGCAGTGTCGGAGTAGCTCCCGTACTTTCCAATAAGCTTGCGTATTATACATCAAGCCATCCTCCTCCGCACTGAGGAGTGGGGCATTATGAGAATGTTTGCGAAAGCGTGCACACAATACTTGAAAGCTTTTCTATGTTCACAATTAAGATTGTAGAGAATTACCTGTTCTATAATCCAAGTACTTGAGGATTCACAATTCTGTCTCGAGGTAAAGGTACTTTCTCATTTGTTGTTCTGTTTGGGAAGCTTTCCAGAGTCCATAAATGTATTTCCTCTTTCTCGACACGTGACTCTCAGCCCTTGCTGGTCGTCCATGTATTGCTGTTTGGTACCGCCGCCGCTTCCTTTATCGATGGCGCTTCTATGCTCTTGTTGTCTGTATACGAACTGCTATCGCGCACGATGTGCGCTTGACTATCACTGTTGTTGTCGCGTGGCTGGAGCGCCGTCGTAACGAAGCGGCCGCTCTTTGTTGTGCCAGCACCTGAATTCGTTTCGTATTCGCGTGTGTGGTATGCATTCGTCTGTGTGGTGCTCTTGGAGCTGAAAAGGTTCGGTACGCATCGCGTTGCTAGGGCTTTAAGCGCGGGACCGCAGGCGGTCATGATCCCGACGTTGACTTCGATGCCGGAGAGGGTAATGGAAACTTTGTACGTAGGGTCGTTGGAGGTACTCGATGGGTACCAAAAGTCATAGAAAACTTCAACCCGAACAATGTCGAGAATGGCTACAATCCAGCCGACAGAGAGTACGGCGCTGACAGCGAATTTCTGGCGGAGTGCCATGCGCAAGTTCCACATCATGGCTACGGGTACGAGCAGTATGAGGACATCCGTCAGAATCGCGAGGCCAGCAGTGACGAGAGAAAAGGCGGCCATGGTGTAGCACTGATAATTCGGGTTGACAACCTTGCCGTTTATAGTCTCGTCCGTGTAGTAGTGGTTCCAGTACATGTGAATAGGCAGACATTGTGTCAAAGCGGCGAAGAAAACGGATATCATGTGGCCCATGTTGAACCACCAGAGCCTATGCAAACTCCAATAAACCAGAGTTCTTTGGTCGCCCAGTCTTATCAAAAATACTAGTACCGATGTTTTCACAAGACAAAGGATTGGGTTGTATAGGAGCTACTGAGCCATATTCCACTTGTCCGCCTTGACGAGTTGATCGATTGTGGGGGTAGGGATATTCCAGATGTGATGTCCCTGGTTCGTCAACACGGCGAACTTGAGAAAAACGCCCGCTTGCGCAACTGCTAATGCCCATGCCATGCATACGAGGCCATCATCTAAGTATCTTGTTAGCTATATATTGCATAGCCTGATGGCTTTCGAGCGGCTTGTCCCAATGGAACTGTTTGATTAGAAACTGGTGGTACAGTCGTACGCCCACAAGAAGAGTACTAATAGAAGCAAAGACAATGGTAATGGTGAAAATAGCAAGCTGCCTTGAATCTGAGGGTGAATTCATGACTGCCGTGTCGTTTTGACAAGTGTGTAGATCGGGATACGGAGGGAGAGACTATGATCAAGTTGAACCAGCCGACTGCATCAACATATAACGATGTTTTTGTGGATTCAATACCATGAAGCGTGACTTGCAATACCAATGCCACGGCGGCACGAGTGAAATGAATCACTGGGATGTCATACGCATCCTACATCGTTTCCGCGGCTCAAGTACCTAGATAGGTATGCCTTGATTCGAATCGATTGACGAAGATTACTGTGCCTCAAGTACGCAGATCATTCCTTTGCTTCGATTGCGAGCCGCGTTGTTATCTAACGCAGTGTGACTTCTTGCTAACAAAATCCTTGCTGCCGAGCCTCAGGGGTTCTAAGGTTCTGTTGCAGCGACATCCTGGAGCACGTTAAGTTAGAAATTAGAAGCCTCGAAAACTGTCTTCTCAAGCGCTCTTTCGTTAGACACGTAATACATGTTTTTAGCAACGGAACCTCATTGACGGCTTTGGCGCAAAGATACACCGATTACGGAAGTTTTTAGCTGTTGATCGAAGCCTCGGACCGCATCCGAAGCCAACGCTATTCCTATTTGGGTTATCGAACAGCGGGTCAGCTCCTCGGCCCTCCCGTGCCGCACGCCTGCGTCAAGCACTGGCTTATTAGTTCGCAAGACAGTCAGACTAATTTCCAACCCACATTGTCGACGGCGGGGACAATTGCTCACAAGAATATAATAGAATAAGGTCCTGAATGATACGAAACCACGACAGAGAGGAAACAACCGAATCGGGTTTAAACTGACAAACCTAGGGAACCTTACGAACAGTTGTTCGCATCTCCAGGTGGTGACGGTTGACGCCAAATCCTTTTAATAAACCCCACCTTTCTTATAGTGGGTCTCTTCCTTATGTTCAGGATCATGTATTCGTGGATTTCACTTTCACGTTGCTTCCTTGATCCTATCGAGCAGCCATGCCGTTTCCCCGAGCCTTCTCACATTATACAGAACCTTCGGCCGCCTCTTGGATGCATGCAAGCGAGCCGTGGCAGTAGAGCCAAGCACGGTGTCCAAGTCTCTTTTCGTAGCGATTTCTGATCACATTGGTCAATGAACAATCACAAACCCACGCGGAGATTGTCGGAACCCTGATCAACGGCTCGCCTACGCAGTGAGTGGAATCCCGCCACCTGAATCTGGAGGGGTTTCCGAGAAGTTCGCGACCACCCATGTCTGACCCTCGAGCAATTTATTCTGACGAGAGGGCTGCGCTTTCTGTATCCATGCGTCACCTTATATTAAGACATGGTTTCGAGGATACATACGCTTGTTCGCACATCTTTAGGACTGTGCCTCTTGCACATGGTGAAGACGGTTCGTAACGCCGGCATAGACAAGAGGCACCACGGGCCGTTACCCAAATCTAGGTCAGACCCCACAAAACCCGTAGAATCCGCACGTTTGCTGTGAGGCGAAACATGAATCGTGTACTACTATCGAGGTCAGTTGTGGTCGAGCGAGATTTCGGCAGTCAATCCAGTGGCGGAGGCGGCATACGACTCTTAATTTGTCTTCTTCAAATAGCCTCATTCTCTCGCTTTCCTTTTCCGTTCTCCGGGCTCTCGGAGACTTCTTGTATCTTCATTGCAGCTCAACACCCGCAACCATGGTTTCCTCATTTGTTAGCGCGCTCCTTGTAGCATCTGCTGCAGCCAGATTCGCGCCTCGTTCCGCAGAACCTCCCATGCGTCTTGCCGATCGCCAGTCGGGCAAATTTGCACGCATCGAGCAGACAACTGACGGTACCCTTCCTCGCTTCGATTGGGAACAGTCATTCCTGACGGACACGACCATCGAGCAAGCCTTGGATTCAGTACCAGCTGACGCGAAGTCTCTTTTCCAATTCGCTTCGCACAACATTGCTAGCGACGTCGTGCTCGACACAGACAGCACCTTCAACGGCCGCGAATGCAAAGTCTTCCCTGGCGACGAAGATTGGCCAGCGGAGGCAAGCTGGTCAGCACTCAATGATGTCACCAATGGTGCTCTGATGAAGCCTCTTCCACAGGCACACATCTGTTACAACAGTACTTTAGGTGGCATCGACCGGAGCGCTTGCGATGCTATGACCAAGTCATGGACGGATCCATTCTCACAGTACGTCAAATATGGCATACTACCTTCAAGTACTTGTTGACTGATATATACGACCAGGCTGGATGACCCCATTGAGATGCTGAGTCCATTGTACCAAGGAAGTACATGCCAACCGCCTCAGATATACAACAGCAAACAGTGTGCCCAAGGAGGCTACTCTGTCTACGTCGTCAATGCTTCGACTACTGCCCAGATTCAGCTGGCACTCAACTTTGCTCGAAACACAGGCGTCCGATTCGTCGTTCGTAACACCGGTCATGGTTAGTAATGTCCCTGTACGAGATGCATGTGAGACGGGTACTGACTTCGTATACCCACCTTTAGATTTTGCCGTATGTTCTTCGCCTTCAAGTTGTCGATGTTTTGCTGACAGTATCTAGGGGAAGAGTGGTGGTGCTGGCTCCCTTAGTGTATGGACTCATGGCTTGAAAGACATCGCGTTCATTGAGAATTACGAGTCGGATGACTACTCTGGTCCTGCTATCAAAGCTGGCTCGGGTGCTCAGGGCTTTGAGCTTTACGCGGCTGCGAGAGACTTTGGTGGTACTGTCATGGGAGGCGAATGTCAGTATCTGCTTCCTACAATACTTGTGTGTGATGCATACTGACTTTTTGTTTTCGTCTAGGCCCTACTGTCGGCGCGATGGGCGGATGGATCCAAGGTGGTGGCCACTCGCCTCTATCGGGATCCCTTGGCATCGGCGCTGACCATGTGCTTTCCATGGAGGTCGTCATGGCAGATGGTCGCTATGTGATTACTGATAAGAACAACAACCCTGAGCTGTTCTGGTCACTACGTGGTGGTGGAGGTCTGACCTTCGGTGTTGTAACTTCGGTCACCGTCAAGATGCACCCGGATCAACCTATCGCTTCCGCCAACTGGCTCGTCACCACAGGCAAGAATGTCAGCACCGACGCCTTCAAGCAAGGACTAAAGGCATACATGAAGTACTTTCCACAGAACGCCGACAACAATACTTACGCGTATTGGAAGGTATTTCCGTCGCCAGACTCGATCATGATGGACATGTCGCCGTTTTTCGCTCCCGGAAAAACTGTTGAAGAAGCCAAAGCTCTTGTTGACCCTTGGGTAAAGGATATGGCTGCACTCGGGATCACCGTCGAACCCAAATGGACACAATATAACGGATTCTACGATGCCTATAATGGCTCTTTCCCTGTGGAAGGTGTCAACAGCAATGGCGTCGCCACTACCTCGCGTATGATCCCTCGTTCCAACTGGGCAAACGAATCTATCTTTGATGAGACTTTCGAAGCTCTCTGGGGGGCGGTTGATGAAGGTATGGCGCTGATTGGCTACAACATGGCACCATCTTGGGAAAAGGGTGGACGCCCTGATAACTCTGTCAACCCAGCCTGGCGCAACATGCTTGGTTTTATTATCACCGGCACTGTTCTCAACATGACAAATCCAGCTGCGGACATCATCGAGGAGCGCCTCAACATGACCTACGGCGTCATGCAGAAGTGGCGCGACATCACGCCCGGCTCCGGATCCTACCTTTCGGAGGGAGATCGTCTTGAACCTAATTTCCAGTGGTCGTTCTGGGGTAGCTTTTATCCGCGTCTCCTGGAGGCGAAGCGCAAGTTTGACCCGTTTAACCTTTTCTGGGCCACAGGTGCAGTGGGAAGTGAGTTTTTCAACGTACGCAGTGTCGATGGGTTGCCAAATGAAAATGGAAAGCTCTGCGTTAACCCGAAGCCGATGCTTTACCAGGCGGAAGGTCCTGACTGGGTCCCAGAGTAGATAAATAATGTTATAGATACCAAGCAGGCTTCAGAGGCGAAAGTCGTCTAGATTGTCTGGTCAAGTAAGCAGAATTCAGAGACCTTGCATTCATCAATTCTCGACCCGTTGCGTCGTGCCTGTTGTGTTGTTGGTCATTCTTGAACTGCACGGGCAATAATCCAGTCAACAATACCATGCATTTATTGGGTATCATCACCGCGTCTCTGTGCCACATGTACGCTTGCCTGAACGCCTGTAGCTTCTTCCCAGTGCGCCATGTAAATGCCTTGCCTCTACTCCCATATCTCTTTCGAGACCTGTCCACCTAAACTTGTTTTACGAACGCTGTCGTGGCATTAGGTTCTGTTCTTGGAAACGCCGAGAAGTGGAAGAGACTTACTAGCATCAATTTGCACAACCTGTGGTAGCGCTAGCCGGACCTTGTTCCTGTATAACGCTGGCTGTGACCTTTGCAGTGGGTTACCCTCAAAGTAGACTGTCTCTAATTCTTCCTTATCCCTCAGCTCCTTCTCGATTTCGTTGAAGTCACTCAACTTGCAGTTGCTCGCCCAGAACTCCGTGAGGTGTTTAAGGCCCTTCAACCCGGTGAGGTGTTCGATCGGGTTCGCGCTGATGTCGATGACGTTTAGATTGACGTTGTTCTCCAGGCCTGATATCTCGGTGAGGAGATTGTGCGAGATGTGCAGCTCTTCGAGATTGACGAGCTTTTCCAGGCCCGTTATCGAGCGTAGACGATTCGACTGTATGCTGAGGATCTTGAGGTTGGTGAGACTATCCAGACCCTTGATCTCAGTGATCTTGTTCTTGCCCAGCCACAACTCTTCCAGCCCCGTCAGCGTCTCCAGCCCTTCAATCTCTCGCACTCTGTTTGCGCCGAGCTCGATCTGTCGCAGATTCGATAGCCCGTCGAGATTCTCTATTTTGCTGATCTTGTTCTGCACAAAGTATAGGTCCTTCAACTTGGTCATATGGTTTAGCCGTTTGATATGCTTGATTTTGTTGAAGGAAAGGTCGAGCGACGTGAGTTCGGTAAAGGCATCGAGCCCTTTGATATGCGCTATCAGGTTGTCATAGAGATCGACTTCTGTGAGAGTGGGTGCGACGTCTTCGGGTATCGCGATGCTTTCTATGCGGTTTTGGCGCAAGCAAAGACGCTGTGACATTAGGCAAATTCATTCACGACGCAGACGATAGCATACCTTCATCTGCTTGAACCGCTCCAACCGTAATGCCGACATGTCTGAAATCTTGGAGTGGACAATCTCTATGTCATCCTCGTCTTCCGGCGTATCGTCGAGCAAATCCTCATCTGCGGCCAACTGTTCCGGGGGCGGGCCCTCATCGTCTGATACTTCCGGGTCGCTCACAACCTGTGCATGTGGATCTCTAGGTTCGTCGCCGATAGTCATCTTGTCTATGCGCAGCTTCCCGTCCCAGCCGCTGCTGTCTCGTGGCTTGTGCCCATCTTTGTCGTCGTCGCGTGTTTCGTTCGCGTCGGCCGTGGCCGCGGGGTCGCGTTCGTCGTGCGGGGCAGAGTTTGGCTCAGTCATTGCGCGCAGGTTGTCGGTATCTGACGAGGCGACTGTGATATCTTCTTAACACACGCGGAAACCTTGATATGCAGATTTGATGTCTAGGCAGCCGCGTGACCAGCCGTGATCTGGGGGGTGGTGGAAGTTACGTCGTTTGACAACTAATCGCAGACTAAGCAAGGGTCCAGCGGGATGACGATCGTGGACGATCGAAACACCAACACTCCACCACCGCCGTCGACGTGTAAGCTAGACATTACAGCTACACTCTGGAGACAGTCACACTCGTTGCACATGAGCTTTGATTCATCACGACTGACCAGAAACAGGATCCATTCGAGTTGCCTATTCCCTAAGTGATCCAGCCCATGTTGTCGTTACAGGCATTACTTTCGCATACCGACCTGCAAGCTTAGAAAGAGCTGTGCGCCTCTAAGCTGAGTAAAGAGAAGCTGGTGTTGTATAACTATTCTGTCAATCCAGGTTTCACTGGGAATGTTTTGAAAGGCGAAGAGCATATGCACTCCTTGAACACGTCGGCATGCCTCAATGGAGGACCCTTTGGACGCACACGATACCACCTTTATTTGATTCTCCACAACAGGATCTCGTCTACTGTGATGTGGGGGTAGGTGATTGCTGGTTGCTCTTTGTAATGTCGTGGCCGAGCATTGGAACCGGATCATCTTGGTATTGAGAAAAGGCCCACAGCTGTGGTACTTGAGCGTCCGTCAACGCTTTTCCGAGCATCGTGACCCCAGCCCACAGTGCAATGGTGTAGAGATATAGATTTCTCCCATGATCTCTCCACTATCTTACCAACCAGCATTCTTGGTCCAACGGTAGGATAATTGCCTTCCAAGCAATTGGCTCGGGTTCGACTCCCGGAGGATGCAAAATATCCTTCTCCACAATTGTGAGATGATTTTTTTGATATCTTTTTGCTACAATCTACAACAAGAACAGAGCCTCAACTGGCGGACGCTCGATTCGAGAGATGTACATAACGTTCGAGACTAGGGCTTACAGGGTAGCGCTGCCACGCATAAACTCCCGGCGGTCCCCGTTTCAACACCATTAAGGAATTACAAACAAGGCGTTAAGCCACGATCGACTAATAGATCTGATATCATAGGCATTCTTGTATATCTAGGTGCTCTTCGTCCTTACCGTCTCTAGTGCTGCCCACCCCCCTCTGCCTCTTCGCGCGCTTTAGTTGTTTCCAGCATTGACCTGTGGGTAAAGTAGGAATTTCGACACGAGACGCCATCTGTCTACAAACATACACGATCTGCAACCACTCGTTCACGACTCGCAGTAGCAAGGCGCAGGGTTCCACCAATGATAGCCGTGATGGTGACGCACGCCAGGGACGTTTGCAGACGCGGCGTTCCAGAAAGCAGGCGCGTAAACACGTCGATGACGTAGGTAGCGTACCTTGCAGCGCGCGAACAACACACCGTTTATACATACCCAAGTATCTGCGACCAAATTGGCCATTGACAATCTACAATACGCGATAATCTCTACTAGGGACGATCTGGCTCATTGTATACCATTTCCAATCTTTCCACAATAATTTCCATAAAAGCAATGTCACTACGAGCTCTATCCCGCGCACCGCGCCAGGTCTGTCTAGCAGCGAGGAGGCAGTATGCGACCAACTATGATCAGCGCACCAAAGAAACACTGAAGGTATCTTCGCGATTGACGTGGTGAGTAGTCGAGATCCCATCACAAACTCTCATCGCGCCGCAACTTGCATCCCAACACCCGCTGGACAACCCGCTGGACAACCCACTGGACACGCCTTCCTACTCTACCTACCTTCAAACGACACACACCGTGCTGACTTACCCAAGGCTCACCACAACCGCCGCCGTCGGTGCCGCGGCCCTCTACTACACCACCAGCTCCTCATCCTCCCCGGCTTCCTCACCCTCTCCAGCCTCCTCCACTTCTCCCAGCCCCCCGGATCACAGTAAATCCACTCGGCCGGGACACCAACACGAATCCGCCTACGCCTCCGACGTCCCCAAGCCCGTTGAAGACCGCCATGGCGATAGCGTCAACAAACACAGCATCGCGGCACACAAGAACCAGAACAAAGTTCGCGAGGGCAAATTCTCGGGCAAAGAATTTGACAATCATGTGCAAACACATTCACCGGGGAAGCCTGAAGGTGATTTCGAGAAGCGGTAGCATGGTTTCGGAGGGACAAGGTAGGTGACAATCGGTTGAACCGCGGTTGGACCGAGGTTGAATGTAGTAGAGCACAGCGAATGCTACATATCCAAATGATCTAGCCACGTCTGGAATCGTCATTCTGCAGTCCCACTAAGTTCCAAGTCCCGCCGCCGCCAGCGCCGCAAAGAATTTTATCGAATAAGCCGAGTCTACGTATTCCAGAAATTTGGTAACCTTCTTCCCATCCTCGGTGAAATGCAAAATTAGTGCGTATTCGTTTGCGTATGGTCCAATGTCAGTATCGGCCGTACTTGTCGCATGCATGATACATGTGTGCGCGTCCGCATCATGCACCGCTGTGTGAACGGTAACCTAGGACGACGTTAGCCGCTTGCAAGTCTCCCAGGCAATACGCCGTGTGCTTTACAGTGAAGTTCCTGAAGCATGGCAGTATTTGCTTTAGGCGTTCGCGGTATTCGCCATTGCTCATACTTGGTCGCCCCATGGATGCAGGAATGACTTGTTGTTTACAGTCTGGCGCTCGAAAAGCTAGTATCTTCTCCATGTCCCATGCATTGTATGCATCGAGCACGGTCTGCGTCGTTGCCTTTTGGGTAGCGAGAGTGGACATTGTACCTAAGTCGGATGATCAGGGAAGCAAGATGTAAACAGTGTTACAAGTAGTGGATTGCTGTGCTGCGGTACTTTATATATACCTTGGAGCTTGCGTGGGATCATTGCGCGTATCTTGAATGTACCTGCCGGATTAGTCGCAACAAGCTATCGAGAAGCGGGGTCGACAGACGGGTGGTGGTAGACGGGTGGTGGTGTAGTAGTGGCTGCGCCGCAATCTCCAATCTCGCATGTTGTTCTAGAACCCGTAAGTACGTAAAAGAGATGGATAGTACGGACGATAAAGAGATACAGTAGGTGTCATTAGTGGGATGCAGCGCGAGATATAGGAGAATTGTTTCAATAGCTCCAAGTCTTGAAGCTGTGGATTTGCGAACAATTGTCTCGAGGCGTGTCGCCGCTCCATTGCGGGAAGCAGAACAAGATACAGGCACGAATCCAGCATGCGAATATATACAAGATAGGACGACTTGTTTAGTGTATCGGCGCACGAGGCGCGCCGGATTTGACCGCTACAATTCTCAAAGCAACGTTTTCTAGAGCAATTTTGAGTTTTGCTCGATGCTCCTCATGGAACTTGGCAGCTGAATAATTACGATGCTTGGCGAAATAGTCGGTGGAAAGGACAACCAATGCTTGTCTCACTTCTGAATGACTGTCGTCAACTTGTGCTCCATCAATGCACTGCAAGTACAATACCAAGGCTTGCTCACAGTTGTTCAGTGCGTGGTATCTCTGCAAACACTTTTATGAACCTTATACCTAAGTGAATTTAGCCTTCAGGGATCTTGTTCTAGTTTGAATAACCTCATATTTTGACAGACCACGACTATACTTCCAATGCACGGAACGAGCATGAAGACCTCCTGATTCTACATAAGCTGCCCACAGATCCTCAATCTGCCCATTGGATCCAAACTCTAAGATGTAGTATCTATTGTCATACTTGCTCTTTTCCCTTCGTAGACAGCCGGCAACAGTTTCTCCGTGTAATGTACGGCGATTCGAGACCGCGGGATATTGCACTCCGAAAGTCAACATTATGCAAGAAGCATTCGTAGCATAAACGACACTGCGATAAGATCTCATATCCATTCATTGAAACCTGTCATAATTCCATACAAGTCGGCAAAATGCTCATCGGTCTCCTCGACTCGGGCCTACCATAGGTCCTCAAGAAGTGGCCTCTAGGGAAACAATCCTCAACCCTCTCGAAACTATATCTAACCAGACTCCTAACCACATGTCCTCTACTAACATGACCTCTTCCCACTCTGACCGTTTGCACATTGGTCTTGACCCATAGCACTGGCAGTGCGACAGCCACACCAGCCTCAAGAGATGCTTCGTCAGATGCCAGACTCGAAGCGATGCTTGCCCTGAAACTGTCGTGGGACATAGCTTTGCTCTTCCGCCAGTGGTGACCGCGTCCGTTCCCTCCAGAAACATAGAAATCGTCATCTTCCGAGTCGTCGCTGCAGTTTGAGGATAGTCTGCGGGCTTTCCACTTCCAGTCTTGTGGTGCTTCTACTAGACTATCGTCGTCTGCGAGGCTTGTGAAGAGTTTCTTGAGTAGAGGGAGGTTGACGGCGACGATGGCGAATTGCACCTCAAGTGAGGCGATGATGACCATTTTACCTAGAATCCAAGAGGTATCAATGGGCTCACCGGACTGGTCACCGAGTTGGAGTAGGGGAATCAGGCGGAATGTTGCGATGATGACGGATATGCTACCGAATGCGATAACGCTGAGGACGGCGACCTTGCGACGCAAAGGCAATTGGCAGCTCCAGATGGTGGAAATGGGCAGAATGAGGATATATAGATCCAAGGCGATGTTCTAAGAGGGGTTCCAGGTTAGCTGGGGGGATTTGAGAATAGAATAAGAAGGGGTGCTTACCAATAAGCATGGTCCGATGAGGACGATAAGTTTGTGCATACAGTAGGCGTCTGCGTGCGTGCCTGGATGCAGGATTTCGTCAAAAGGCAAGCACTGAATGCAAGCAAGAAGCCTGGTTATGCTACATTAGTCTTGTACGGGTGTGAGGCAAATACAAGAGGATGACTAACATATTGCACGCCCATACAATAGTGTTCAAACCCACGCCAGCGTAGACGGCGTACCGGAAGGCGGTAATTTCGGGCGATAACCGGAGGTAGAAGAAGAGAAAAGCGGATTTAATGACCCAGTGAACAGAGTAGTAGATTATCTCCTCGACAAAAAGCCACTGATGCAATTCGTCAGCACAGTACTGTTACTGAATCGTCTCGGACATGGACATACCTTGACAATCTCGAATTGCTGAATGGTATTAAGAACATCCATATGTCTGCATATATATGTTAGCCTTAGCTTCTCGGTTTGAAGTAGCTGTGGTCCTTACAATCCGCATCCCCAGTACAAAAACATATGCAAAACACCTTGCTGAGCGAGACTGAAGATGAAGACCACCACAGCGAAGTAGTCATCCCATCCCCAAATCCTCGATACAATGTAGCGACAGTAGAATCTCAAGAAAGTCGAAGTGGTGCCCAAAAAGAAGGTAACGTAGGCCACGGCATAAGCCAGCGGCTGCAAATTAGTAGCCAGCGCCATAGTCGAAGCAAATGGCGACGTGAATCAATCACGAGAAGGAGTGGAAGTTGGGCAGCTCAGCTCACACCTCAACCATCGCAATAATGCATGGCTCTCGCAAGTATCTTAAACCCCTTCGCTCCTGTCATTCATGCACTGCTTTTTCCCGACATATACATCGAAACAGGCATACGATCTAGTCTCATCGCCGGGAACCAGTTTTCGGACTATACTCCTATGCATGTGCCACCTGCGTCTTACGGGTGAGAATGTTCATGGTAAAAATCGTTGATGACTTTGGTCGACATAAACAAAACCGTTGTTTCGGTGTGGCTGGCGGGCGAGTACCTACTTCAAAGCATTGCCGGTGTTTGCTTTTTTGCTCGAGAAGACCCGTAGACTAAAATGCTGCACGGCACATGTCTGGTGTGGAGCTCTGACGAATACTCCACGTTTTCGGCGACAACGTTGTAGCGACCGGAAGCTTGAGTCTGGACACCCGACAATGAAGCCATAGTTCAGTATAAGGCCATGGAATGTATCCCCCCACTGATGTGCCGACATTGATGTTCTTGGTTGTAAACGTTGCGACAATATTGAAATACTGTTGAGCCGAGCAAGCCCGTAGCTTTCCCATTCAAAGTCTACCACAGGAGGTACCGCATTTGTCACTCAATTGCCTTCGCCAAGGCGATCGATTTCTTATGCCAGATCTTGTAACAAAGTTGCTGGCAAGGCTACGGATTTGGCGCAGAACAAGCAACGTACGATCAACGGAGCGCGCGCCACTCAGAGACACCCGCCATTCTCCACTCTGGTCTAGAGAAACCAATGAGATTGTGTTTTAGCACAGATCGCCAAAACTCCGTCTGTTAGCTCCAACTCCGAAGCTCTTTTGGGGGTGACATGGAGACAGTCGTCTTCCCAAATAGCTAAAACAGAAAACAAAATAGTCGTGATTGGTGCGGCGAAGTCGTAGTGCCAGTAGTTCCCGCCCCTAGGCCCCCTTTCGTTAGCACTAGGCTGAGTTGGTGAGCTGCAGAAGCTATATGCAGTCGATGCGCCCGCTATGTGAAGCTTCAGAAAGTATGCGAAACAGTTTCCAGACGCGTGCACCATCAGAGTTTCTCACCTATATCTGGCTCGTCAGGAGCCGCATAGCAGTGCATGCACACCGCCGGAGTCGCATACATGTCCTGCTGGTTCATCACCATTGCTGAACATGGGGCGAATTATACCAAAGAATCTCTACTACAGAGCGAACGCAGGGCGACATGGCCAACTATCATCCTGGACGGCACGGCTAGAATAGAATTTGTTCAGCCAGAAAAATTGGGAAGAATTTACCTATGTCCCGGAACAATTTGCGAAGGAGGGAATGGAAGCATTGTGCAGAACTTGTAAGACACCACCTTTGAGCATAGGAGATTCGACTAATCTCAAGGGGCATACTCGTTGGCTATGCACATGTCAACAGTTTGTGCCGCTAGAATGTGTAAATACTACCACTATTTTGAACACCGTTCGAGAAGGTCGTACAGTGACGAAAACGTCTATTTTGGCCACCTCGCATGTGCGACTTGAGGCTGGTCGGATGAGATTAGCACGCAACGGTCGGTTGATCGTCGGCTCGTATTCTCCGGATATTGTGAGGGCGAATCTTATCTCTTGGAATCGTTCGGCAATGGCGCGCTTTGCGGGGAGCCTCTTGCGTCGAAGTATATTACTACACCACCACAGCGGCGATGACGATTAGCGTGTAGGCGCACACCAAGGATGGCGACTCGTGACTCTGTGGACATGGATGCCATCGCATGAAGCTGCAAGATCGGCAGACGTGCGACGGGCCGCCCTGCACAGCGCTTGCCACTGTGGAACACGACAGGCTCTGACATGTGACAGCAAGAGCAACGACTCCAGCGCGCTGATGCTGCGACGACGATGGCCATGACGGTTATGTTGAGAGTCGGCTGGTGACTCCTGCGCATCGATGAAAGGATAATGCCGGCGCACTCAATATTGGACCAGCATATGGCGGCAGAAGCGCATCGGGTCTTACGGCTGATGTGGGTTGTGATAGGCCAGGGCGACGTCGCGTCCCCGTACCATGGCGCCTAAGTTCCTAGCCGTGAGTCAACCTGCAAGCTTGTGGCCGCACGAACGGTCGCATGGCCTGGGAGTCGGTCGCCTTTAAAAGTTTGGCGAAGACGAGGTTATGCAGGGCTCGAAGCGTAATTGTCTAGAGTCTAGAGGCAAAGCAGAATGCAAGTGTTCGCTGTGGGCTCTGGCTAATGTGCCTTTGATCAAGATGCTTGGCTGTCATTTCCCTGTGTGACGCGCCTGCTCCGCGATGCAGTGGAGGGTGTGATTGGGCAAATGAATGATGAATAGTCCTCCCTTGGAGATGTGCAGCGTGGAGTGAGGGTATTGTATATGGGCCTGGCCATGCACTCTCTGGCTAGGGCGATTGCAGGCTAGGGGCGAAATGGCATGGTTATTGGGGGTCCCCCATCAAGAGGCCCCTGTCGCTGTTGAGTGTGGCAGCTCTTGCACAGCCCCGATACAGCTCGCAGAATGCCATCGTTGTGAGCGCATTGCCTCTACCACAGAATACAAAGGCTACATTGCAATCGCCGTCGCCGTCGCGCCAACGAACGTGTGAGAGAAGCCGTGCTGCTCAAGTGAACTGGCGGTTGTTGTGGAGCTTTGGCGCTGATGACGGTGAAAGACGGCGTCTCATTTCCGTCCACCTTAGCGAACCAGCCTCATCCCAAGCAGCGTATCCAAGCTTCGCTCCCCGTCGCCCTCGCTCTCTCCCTCGGACTCCCTCGACGATAGCGACTGCCACAGCTGCGAGACAAGGCGATCGCTCCTTCCATCTCGCGCATCAATCCAAGCAATCGCGACCGGGCCACGCCATTGCCAGCCAGCCATCCACCGCTCCCACCCACGAGCGAGTTCCACCACGCGACGACCCAAGGAGCCCTCTGATCCGACCCAAGCCTATCACTACACGTCAAACTCACCTGCGCGTTGTGCGTCTGACTTACTCGACGCGCAGCCATGAGCACCGAGCCGACGCAGCTCTCTGCTGACGCAACCCGCCCGTCTACCGACAGGGCAGTAGGGTCGTCGGAGCAGGCCAACGGCACCGGTATGTTTTGGATCTATCATCATCACCAACACCACCACCACCACCGCCATCACCCACCATCGCCCTCCAAGACTTGATTACTAACACAATGCAGCTGCCATGCAAAACGCCATTGCCACCAACTCCTTCGCTCCAGGTCAATCCTCGTCACAAGGCCCGTCGTCTGCCCCTGCTGAAGGCGATTCGAACCAAAAGCGCACCCTCTTGAACGTCCCCCAGTCCGCGTCGCAATCCAACGAGACCCCCAACACCGGCCTTAGCGGCGCAACTGCAGCAGACGCCGAAAGTATTGGGCGAGGCTCCAAGCACTCGAAGCGCAGCTTCATGGGCAAGCGACGAGCTGGCAGCACGGCGAGCAGCAAACGCTCTCACCCGCGTGCTGCACCCTCGGAAAAGAACGAACAACCGCCTCCGATGCCTGCCACAGCGAACCGTCCAGCATCGACACGGAGTAAGACGAAGAAGTCTGGGGGTCTGTTGTCCTGCCTGCCGTGCTTTGCACCAAAGGAATCGCGAGACGACTCTACGCCTTTGGAAAATGTCAAGCAAGCTCAGAAGGTGCCCGCCGGCCGCACGTCTCAGTCAACTCCTATTAAGAAGCAGGAGCCTACTGTTGCTGAGTCCAGCAACACGGACTCAAAAGACCCGCTTGATGAGAAGACTGGAACCGAGACATCAGGAGCAGGTCTTGCTGAGAAACCCATCCACAACGATGGCACAACCGAACAGCCAGCAGTGGAAACGCCGCCCCCGGTCATCACAAGAAGCCCATCCCAGAAGCAGCAAACAGAAGCAGTGTCCCCACCCCAGCCCGGTACTCTACAGACTGGCCATCCCCAGATAAGCATCACAAACCCTACGCCCACCGCTACTCCGGTACTTCCTCGGCCATCAGCAGAGCAGGAGCGCATAATACAGGACCAGACCGAGGAGCAGAAGCAGATCGACAACGACATTGAGATGAAGGATGTGCCGCTATCGACCAATGATGTTCATCAAGAGGGAGAGGAGAAGGATGCAGAGGCTGAGGCTGAGCACCCCAAGGTTGATCTACCTCCACCCCCGCCGCTCGCCGAGAGGCAGGTTGCAGTGCAACACCAGACTGCGGATGTAGCTGAGGCGGCCGAGCCACAAAAGTATCTTTTGGGACCCATTGCACCTAGGTTCCAAGGGAAGAAGTGCTTGGTTCTCGACCTGGACGAGACTTTGGTCCACAGCAGCTTTAAGGTATGTGTGATACATAGAGCGTTTGCTTCTGTTTACTAATGCGGCACCAGATTCTGCATCAAGCCGACTTCACCATCCCTGTTGAGATCGAAGGACAATACCACAATGTCTATGTCATCAAGCGACCTGGCGTCGATCAGTTCATGAAGAGAGTGGGCGAGCTCTACGAGGTCGTTGTGTTCACTGCGTCCGTATCAAAGGTAAGCTTGGTCTGAACTCTTCCTAATACATGATGTATGCTGACCATTACAGTACGGTGACCCACTTCTCGACCAGCTTGACATCCACGGTGTTGTCCATCACCGACTGTTCCGCGAAAGTTGCTACAACCATCAGGGCAACTATGTCAAAGTATGTTTACTTACATCATCCTGCTTCTCAATTCCTAACACATTGTAGGACCTTTCACAGATCGGTCGCGATCTCAAGGACACCATCATCATCGACAACTCGCCCACGTCGTACATCTTCCACCCGCAACATGCCGTTCCCATCAGCAGCTGGTTCTCTGACGCACACGACAACGAGCTTCTCGACCTGATACCCGTGCTTGAGGATCTGGCTGGCCAGCAGGTCAGCGATGTCAGTCTGGTGCTTGATGTTGCTTTGTAAGCATGAATTGAGACGACAGTGATGAGAGAACACCCTTGCGCATGCCCTTTCACCGCGCCGACATAATCACTTTTCTTCAAGTCGAAGCCGTAGGAGCGCTGCTCTTGCAGCTTCGAACCTGTACTTTGTAATCAGTTGTAATCTGCATCAAGAGGCGGTCTGAGGGGGGCAGATGTGAGACTAGTGGTTGAGGATCATCTTGCAGCTTCAGACTCTGCGTGTTTGATTTCTACTGCCGCGAGCATGGCTTCGGCGCAATGTGCTTCGATACCCACCCCCGCCAGCGCCCGAGCTGCAATGAGTCACATTCCTCTTTTACGCAACAAAACCGGAGGACATTGGCGCAGAATGGCGTCGATTTGGCTGGAGAGGCCACGAAAATAAGCAGTAATATTGGCACATACCCCCTTTCTACATATGCGACGCGCCAGACTCTTTGGGGTCGCGTTGCACTTACCATCAATACCATTTCCTTTGTACATTTGTGTGCTTTCTTGTTGGTTTTGCATTGCTGGCTGGAACATGCATGGTCTGTTCATACCCACGACTGGAGCGTGTATTAGTGCTGCTCGTCGTTTGGCTCGGTTCCTTCTTCGCTCATGTATGTCCACGGGTCTGTCTTGACGGTCTGGCAGGAGTGCTAGCCAACTGGTAACTAGATAGTCAATACCACTTCCCATAGTCAGACCACGATCTAGAATCCCTCAAGAAGCTCTAGATGTAGACCGTACCGTCCAACGTCTTTCCTGTCAGTAGTGTCACATACGCACATGACGTTGATAGACCAACAGAACGCCTGTCTTGGCATTCACATGTCGAAATTACATGACTCGCACGACCACTCATCTTGCGTCCCGCCCAAAGCGTCCCAAATACACTCCGCATTACGTCTTCGCCACGCTGGAAGGGTCCAACGTAAGAAGCTTGTCCAGCCTTTACCGGCAGCGCTGCGCCCTGTGTCTTTGCTTCGTCTACATAGCCTCGCTGTGACGATCCTTCATTCTCGCTAAAGGCTCGTTCCGCTCGCGATTGTTGCAAGTTGGCTTCGCCTTAGATGGCTCGGTGACACTACGCCCACACCTGAATCTTTCTTTGCTAGACATAACTCGTCATGGAGAGATATAGTCAGTTCCGCGACAAAGGTGCGTTTAATGATACTCCTCCGCGATTCTTGGAGAGTTCAATGTATTCTTACGTCCCCTTCCCACGACGTCTTGTTTAATTCTGCCCTTCGCCGTCGATTTCGACGTACAAACGTTTGATATATTCCCCAAAAAAGTAACTATCTAGCTAACAGTAGACCTACAGGCACGGCGATAGCGCCGTTCCTCCCCGTTCCTACCCCGCCGGTCGGTATCATCTGGTCACCAATATACCTCTTCCTCTTCTGCGTGCGCGCACCCTTTGTCGTGGCTTTCTCACTGTTATACTTCGTAATATTGGAATGGCTTCCTATTGGGAGGAGGCTGAAGTATGCGGTGCTATGGCTGATGCTGGGCATCCCTGGTGTGTGGTGGGTGGATTTGCAGGTTGATGGTGTTAAGAGAGGGTACGTCAAAACGTCGATTGCAGCTGAATCGTGGTGGAAGTCAGATAGAAGCCATGTCTGGAGGTCGAATATCCTGAGTCGCTGCTAACTCATCAAACAGACAACTACACTCTGCGAAAAACAACCTCCCCAAACCTGGCACGATCATCGCGTCCTCCTTTACATCACCCCTCGATCCGCTCTACCTCGCCGGTATCTTCCAACCGATTTTCACTCGCTCATACCCCGACCACCGAAAAGTCGAACGCATAACGCTTCTGGGCGCCATCCTCCACGCATTCTCCCCGCCCGTCCTTTCTCCACCCGACTCCTCCAAGCTCGTCTCACTCAAACAGCTCACCGACGAGAATCCGAACAGAATAATTTGCATATTTCCCGAGACTACTACAACAAATGGCAGAGGTATCCTCCCGCTATGCCCCAGCCTGCTGAGTGCAGATGGCAAGACGAAGATCTACCCTGTTAATCTTCGGTACACACCCCAAGATGTCACAACTCCCGTTCCAGGTGGATATGCATCGTGGTTCTGGGGCCTGCTTAGCAAGCCGTCACATCAGATGCGAGTACGCATCGCTTCGCGTGTATATAACAGTAGCAGCCAGGACCAGCCCTCTCGTCCTACATCGAGTTCGAAGCAAACACCGATCAAGGCATCAGGCTACGATGCAAATATCTTCGATCAACCTGACTTTAGGAACGGATTCAGTGGCAAGCATGGGGAGGCCGGTGATGGCATGGATGTTGATGTTGGCGGCGCTGTGAACGACGTTGATGGTTTTGTTAGCGAAGATGAACAGAAGGTCCTTGAAAGGGTCGCGGAGGACTTGGCGAGGTTGGGCAGAGTCAAGAGGGTTGGGTTAGGCGTTGAGGATAAGGTTGAATTTTTGAAGGTTTGGGGCAGGAGGAAACGATAGATGAGGGAGGAGGTGGTGATGAACCACGGAAAGGACAGGACGGATGTGTGGTTGAGACAGGAAGATCGCTGAGTAAGAAGTTTCAGAGCTGATAGCACTGAGTTATCTATCGCTAGTATGCAATATCAACATGATATCACTATGAACTTTCAAAACGACCACATCTAGCTTCCTCTGTCTTCTCTCATGTTCTTCGTTCCGACTTCCTGTTTCTGGGCACGTAGGTGTTTAGTCCCGGCGCAGGGAGATGTCTATTGCAAGTCCAATCGAAGAGACTACGAGATCCAGACATGAGTGAATGCCATAGTATTGGTCCTTTTAGGTGATGGCAGCGATAACGCGACTTGAAGCTATATCTCGGTTGGTCATCGGTCTATGTTCGATAAGGCTTCGTATATCGAGGTTGGCATAGACAAAACCATGCATGGAGTCGAGATGGCACGGCGTTGCTCGCGACATGCCAGCTAACCGAAGTTAGCATGTGGCTACAGGGATGGCGGTTTCCTCTGTTTACCGTCCGAGCGCAGGCCCAAACAATCGATATCCGACCTCCGCAACAGCAACGTCAACGACAACGACGACGCGCTTGTGCTTTTGGCCGCGCCAGGGTATGCTTTACTGATATCCTTCCTCCGCTAGACGTAGGTAGACAAGATTCGATTATGGACGCTGCGAACGAAAACACTGTACGTATGCCCCCATCCCTTGCCCGGCGCAAGTCTGACTTCGCGACCATTGTATAGGGTACCACGAAGCGCTCAGGCATTAAACCACCCTCGACCTTTTCCAACATCACCTCATCGCCGACTCGCGCCCTCGGCGAATTGCACGAAGCCGGTGCCAACGCGCGAAGCGGAATGCCGATACCTACAGCGAAACACAAGCCCTCCGGCTGTATATTGCCCCTCCCTATATCAGTAGCACCGGACAGGTCGCTAACTACACCAGTACCGGAGCCGGCTTTCAAGCAACGGAAGACTCTTGCAGAGCAGGCTGGCGAGCCCATTTCTCGACTAAAGCCCCCGCCGTCTAAGATATCGAGTGGGATCAAAAGCATCGTACCGCGTGGACTCGCCGCGTCCACATCGCGTGCCACTACGAAACCGACAGCGAGACATCCTGCAGCCTCTACTCTCAGTGGCAGTGTGGGCGGAGCGCCTAAGGCTTCCGGGGCTGTGAGACCCAAGTCGGCCTATGGCCATGGAAGCCATGCTAGGAGCAAGTCCTATCAGCAAGGGCCGCGCCCTGCGACAGCAATGCTAAACCGAGATGACGATGACGACAGTGAGCAAGCAGAGCGCAAAGGTGTGCAACCATTTCTTATCTCTACAAACCCCTCCACCAGTGCAAGAGTGCCTGGTGGGATGCCTTCTTATCTGAAGAAGCGCACAATCTCCCTCAATATATTCCAACACAGGATCGCTGGTACCTCAGGTCCACGAGCGGTTTCTTCTCCTTCCCACTTCCGCTCCGTCACTCCGGTCATCGAAGAGCCTGCCGATACAGACTGCGACGACATCTGCACAGCGGTTGGCGCACTCACATTGGGCGCGGCCAAGGCAGACGTGCGTGACAGTCAAATCGGACGTGGTATGACTTCTGACTACGGGACAAACCCTTTTCTCAAGCCAAAGATACCTCCATCTCAACTTCCCCAGCGTACACCGACAATGGCTCGGCAGCAGCAAGTAGACCCGTCGCCGCTCCGGCCTCCATCTACCACACCGCGGAAATCAGCACAAAAGCCCTTTCTGAATCGCTTCACTAACGATCGATGTCCAGATTTCTACAATGAACGCATGGAGGCTATGGAACGAGACTTCCGCATGTTCAAGGAGAAGATGGAGACAGATGTGCGGCAGGCTACTGACTACAAGGAATCGATTCAGCAGCTTCAAAGTCGCGGTAGGTCAAGAATAACGCTCTTCCATCTCGGCTCGTGGACGTCATTATGCTAATATTGTTCCCAACAGTCACGGAACTCGAAACTATTCGCGCGCGTCTGGAAATCGTAAACAAGGGCCTAGAGTCGGAACTCGACGATACACGAAGCTGCCTCAAGTCAGTAAAGATGGAACTCGAGATGATGCAGCAGAAACACACATACGAAGTTGAAGATGTACGGCGGAGACTACGCATTGAGGTCGAGGATCTGGAGTCGCGGCATCGGAAAGACACAGACCGAATGGAGAGAGAACGAGATGAGGTCGAGAGGAAGACACGCCTCGAGCTCGAAGGACGAATCGACAAACTGCTGAAAGAACACGACGAAGAACTTGCCGGCTTGCGGAAGAAACTGGACGCCGACACGGAAACGGAGCGAAGCAGGCGCGTACAAGAAGCACAAAAGATCGAGGAGGAGTATGGTTCAAAGCTTAGAGCAGCTGCGATGGAAGCAGACGCAAAACACCGCGAGGCCCAATTGGTCCAGGGCGAACTCACCAATGTCAAGTCCGAGCTTGACCGAGAGAGGATGCTCAAGAATAGCCTTCAAGTTCAACTCACAGAAGCAACAAGCAACAACCTTACATTGGACGCAGCGAACAAGGCGATGAAGGAGAAGATCGACTTCCTCGAGTCCGACAGCCAGGCCCAGTCGCAAGCTTTCAATGACCTTCACAAACGAATGCAAGATGCGATTGAAGCTGCTGAAAGAGCGCAAGACAAGCTTCGTCAAGAGGAGACACTACGCCGAAAACTTTTCAACCAGGTGCAGGAACTCAAGGGCAACATCAGAGTTATGTGTCGTGTGCGACCCGCCCATGAAACCGAACGCAATCCGGCGCAAATCTCGTTCCCGGACAACGATACCGACAGCAAAGAAGTGGCAGTGCTTGGTCCAAGCAAGCAAAGCGCAACTGGCAAGGACATTACATCCGCCTATGCGTACTCGTTTGACCGTGTATTTGGCCCAGCGTCACAGAACAGCGAAGTTTTCGAGGAGATCAGTCAGCTTGTACAAAGCGCTCTTGATGGATACAATGTCTGCATCTTCTGTTACGGTCAGACAGGAGCTGGAAAAACACATACCATGTCGTCAGCTGACGGTATGATCCCCCGTGCGACAGCCCAGATCTGGGATGAAGCGCAGCGATTGCAAGAGAAGGGCTGGAAATACGAGATGGAAGGCTCTTTCCTCGAAGTTTACAACGAGACGTACAACGATCTGCTCGGTCGCTCAGAGGATCTAGACAAGAAGAAGGTCGAGGTGCGACATGATGCGGCGAAAAAGCAAACGAACCTTGACGGTGCAGTCAGTGTGAAGCTCGACGGTCCAGGTCGCGTGGAGGAAATCTTAGCGACCGCCGACAAGAATAGGACGGTCGCTGCCACCAAGGCCAACATGCGTTCCAGTCGAAGTCACTCTGTCTTCATTCTGAAGCTTGTCGGTACCAATGAGATTACTGGTGAAAGGAGCGAAGGTACGCTCAATTTGGTCGATCTTGCCGGCTCAGAGCGACTTGAACACTCCAAGGCTGAAGGGGCGCGCCTCAAGGAGACACAAAACATCAACAAGAGTTTGAGCTGTCTGGGAGATGTCATCAACGCTCTTGGATCGGCAAAGGAAGGCACACATGTGCCATACAGAAACTCGAAGGTATGTTACA
>Ga0058698_10000112_pt1 | contig 45034 bp, 59 predicted proteins | sample AgamicAsSfe_FD_67288 | JGI IMG/M metagenome (GOLD analysis project Ga0058698, IMG submission 67288) | Agave microbial communities from Guanajuato, Mexico - As.Sf.e | ecosystem: Host-associated > Plants > Phyllosphere > Phylloplane/Leaf | place: Guanajuato, Mexico | collected 2012-05-30
TCCGTTGAATCGCACGTGGGAGAGAGAGAGAGCCGTGAGAGCTTTGACAAATCTGCTCTTCCAGCTTGATCCGCGGTTATCGGGCATGGCACAGTGAGGCATGGCGAAGTCTTATAAGATATATGATGATGTTGTTGTTGGTTTTCTATAACATGTTTCCGACGTCAAAGCTTTACACAGGATGACTGCTGATTTGCTTTACAATACTGCAAGCAACGAGGTGGCAGTGGAGGTCGTGCCTTACTCGACAGCCTCGGTTATGCCAAGGCTGAGTATCCGTAATCATATACGACTATGAGATGCCCCTCATTCTTAGAGGATCGTTCTTATGTAGAATTACCAATCACCCCCTCATAACTCTTTCAATATGCCTCTCTCCCTGTTCACTGCCATCTCCATCAACTTCTGCGTCCCCAAGTGAAGCTGTGCTTCGCCAAGCAGAGACACACTCACACTCTCCCGTTTTCCACCCTTCAAACCACTGATTATGGTCCGTGGCCGAAACTTGGTAGTGACTCTTCCATATGAATCCATCAAGCCCTTGGCAATCTTGCCTGGCCTTGGCGTCCAATCTGACCTCAAAACCTGAGCCGCAAGCTGGAATCAGATGAGGATTCCACGACTCAAAAGACCTGTTCATCGTGTATGATAACAAGTGCGAGTCCGCAGCCATGTTTTCCCTCTGCTGATCCACGAGCAAGGGAATGTATCCGGTGAAAAATGGCCTTCCCAGCTTGAGCAGAACAGTTGTGGACGCTTTGGCAACCTTCCACACGAGAGCGTCATCCTGGTATCGAGGTCGTCTCCGATCTAATGCGCTCCTTCAGCATGGGGACACTGGTAATGCGTGATCAAGCAAACTGGAGATCTTGTTAAACAGCGGATTCTGGCCTACTGCATACCACCAGCAATGCTCAACCTTCCGTAGCAATGACCATCTTCTCTCTCTCGCTCTTGCGACCATCCTTGCCGACAGTCTTCTTCTCATGCTTTCTCCTGTTCTCCTCACGTCTTTTGATACTCTTCAGCTCCTCGCCCTTGATCTCTCCTGCTTTCTTGATAGTCTTGGGCAGATGCCTGTGTCTTGCTATTCGCTTGATCTCAGGCATATGCTTGTACCTGTCTTTCAGAGCCTCTCCATACTCTAGTGCCTGCCGTTGTCGCGCATTGACTACACCTTGTCTCGATGATGCCTCTGCTCGCCAGAGACGGATGTTGCCGTCGTCTGAGCCTGAAAGCACATATTGCGCGTCTGGTGTGTATGTCGCGCAGAAGACACGCTGCATGCGCTTGGTGTGGTAGATATCCTTGGAGTGGCCCTTGTTGCGATCCCAAAGGCGAATAGTCCGATCGTATGATGCCGTGACTAGATTTTCACCGGTAGGCGAAAACGAGACGTCCATTACAGCAGCAACATGATCCTTGAGTACGTTCAACGCACGAGGAGCCACACTCTTCTGTCCAGCCGAGGATTGTGTGGAGGGTCCAAGCATACGACTGTCAAAGATATACACATTGTGGTCTTCATTCGCGACTGCAAAGTTGAAGGCTTCCATTGGATTCCAAGATACAGCATTGGACGCATGTTGTAGGACCATTCGGCGCAGAGGCGAAGAAGTTCGTAGGTCGTAGAGTGTTATAGATCGGTCTGTCGCGGTGGAGGCAAGAATAGAGGTTTCGACGAGGTTGAAGGAGACGGTGGAGACAGTGTCCACAGATGTCGGCCACGACAAGTTAGTGATAGGTGCTGATGTGGGTCGTGAAAGGTCGTATATACTAATTCCAGCACTATGACTTGCAGCAAAGGCCTGGGACTCTCGATGGTGTGATATCGCAGTGAACGCATTCTTTCCCTGGTACGTAGATATCGGCTTGCTACCAGAAGCTGTGTTATAAGGATCGTGTAGTGCAATAGTCCGATCGACACCTCCACAGGTGAGAAGTTTCTTGTCTAGCGTGAAGCACAATCCCTTGACGATGTTGTCGTGCGCTTTGGTTTGCCAGAGCTCGTCCCTTGACGTTAGATCCCAGACCTTTACCACGCCGTCACCACTGCCTGAAGCGAATCTTTCCAGCGCATGAGGATCCTTGGCGAAATTGTAGACTCCATCTACGTGACCACGTCCAAGTTGAGCGAGAAATGGCTTCGCAAACATGCGATCTAGCTTGGTAGCATTGAGCGCACGCTGATACTCTCGTGCTCTTTCGAAAGGATGTTGAGAAGGATCGAGGTTGCGAGGCTGTCGCTGAACATTTGATCCTGGCGCCTGCGCAGAGGACGTGGATCGAGTGAGAGCTTTGATTCTCTGGCATATCCGTCAGTATAGTGTCAGCAACAGCCTGTAGAGGTTGAATAACTCACCATCTTGCTCAATGCACGTTGGATAGCAAAAGACAAGATTGTATAAATTTATGAGATAGATGAAACCCGTTATCGATAAGTCACGGACCGACGTCAAGGTTGCATTGATAGACGAGGCGACATATCATGCGAGGATAACAACAACCAACAACAACATCTCAATACAACTGATCGTACCTTGCAGCTGACTTTTGGTGCAACATATCTGACAACACTTCTGACCGAGTCAAAGAATCGTTCACTGCCACGAAAGAAAACACTTCGAAGCACGATGGTGCCTAACATGGCGAAGAAGATTGAGGAGGCACAGAAGCAAGCAGAGAGCAATCCTTCAGCAGCTGAAGCAACATACAAGGAGATTCTAGCAAAGGGCCCGGGAGCGACTGATGCCGCACAAAAAGATTATGAGGCAGCATTGATGGGGCTTGGTGAGCTTTACAGAGATCAGAAGAAGGCAAATGACTTGGCGGATCTTGTCCGTGCAACGAGAGAAGAACTGTCAAGTCTACCAAAGGCAAAGACGGCAAAGATTGGTAAATGTTCATTAAGAGCAACTCAAGACATACGCTGACGTCCCCAAAGTCCGCCAGCTGCTTGACCTCTTCCAGCCTATACCAAACACAGTCGACATTCAGATCTCCGCCACCAAGTCATGCATAGACTGGGCTACTACATCGCGCCGCGCATTCCTTCGTCAATCCCTTGAGACTCGTCTCGTCAGCCTCTACATTCAGAAATCCTCGTATTACGACGCGCTCACGCTCATCAACTCCCTCCTCAAAGAGCTCAAACGGCTCGATGACAAGCTCGTCCTCGTCGAAGTTCAGCTCCTCGAATCGCGTGTCTACCACGCTCTCGGCAACACCGCAAAAGGTCGCGCCGCACTAACGTCCGCCCGAACATCCGCCGCAAGCGTCTACACGCCCCCCTTGCTCCAAGCCGGCCTGGACATGCAATCCGGCAAGCTGCACGCCGAAGACGGCGACTTCACCACAGCTTTCTCCTACTTCATCGAAGCAATGGAGGGCTACCACACTCAAGACAACCCAAACCAGGCCACATCAGCCCTACAATACATGCTTCTCTGCAAGATTATGCTCAACCTCTCCGACGACGTCGCAAACCTCATGGCCTCCAAACACGCCCAGAAATACGCCGGCCCCGCCCTCGAAGCCATGAAAGCAATCGCCGCAGCACACACCCACCGCTCCCTCGAAGAGTACGAAACCGCCCTCTCCGCCTACCGCGCCCAACTCGGCGCCGACACGTTCGTGCGCTCCCACCTGCGCCGCTTGTACGACGCCATGCTGGAGCAGAATCTCGTCAAGGTGATTGAGCCCTTCAGTCGCGTGGAGATTGCACATGTGGCCAAAATGGTCGGGCTGGACGTTGCGGCTGTGGAGAGGAAGCTGAGCCAGATGATTCTGGATAAGGCGATTGTGGGCGTGCTGGATCAGGGCGATGGGTGCTTGATTGTGTATGATGAGAAGGAGCGGGATAAGGGGTATGATGCGGCGTTGGAGACGATTGACAGGTTGGGGAATGTGGTGGATTTGCTGTTCGCGGGACAGGCGGCTGTGTTGGAGTAGGGGAGTGCGTGATGGGGGTAGTGCGCTGATGTATGAGCGGGAGTGCTGCGGTATAGTCTTATTCGCTCACACGGCTTGCTTGACAGATCGCATGGTTGCACTTGCCAACATTGCACGATAGATGACCACTAATATAGCAGAATATGAGATACGATGACTATTGACGTTTATCCCACCCCATCTTTCGCCCTGTTCTAGAAGAGACCTATATTGAGGCAATGGAAATACTGCCTTTTATGCCGACCGACATTGACAGGAGCAGACTTTCATTCGTTCTACCACGTAGTAGCCTCGATTGGTGACTATGACCATGCTATCTCTAAAACTATCAGGTTACCACTTTCTTCCCGTGCGCCCAAGCCATTCGCACGTGTAGAAGGGTGAGGCAAGTCTTCCTTTCGTCGCGTAACGTCATGTCATCTGTGGTGGTGCGTGTGAACAGCTGGATCCGCAGCCGCAGAGTGTCGGATATATTGAAGCGGATCATGAGAAACATTCTGACAATGTGAAGGAACCTGTTTCGCAACTGTAATGGCTCGATCTAGGAACGATGATCAGTCAGTGCTTCGTCGGTGTCACCTGGAGAGATGAGGTGGAATGCGTACCTGTTCATTATGAAATTGCAATTTCTGCCCTAGCCCGATCGCCAGAGTTCTGAAATTTGATCGCGTGACGTCGTGAAGCAATGGCTGATGGCTGGTCGATGATGCAGACATGGCGGTGAGCCGTGCCATGATGCTGCTTTGGTAGATGTCTTGCGAGATGTACATCGGCGAGCTCCTGCTCATGGGTGCGCTCATATCCACCCTGAAGACGACATGATATCTTGCTCGGCTACCGCTGACGCTGAAGTAGCCTCCCCCTCCTCGATTGCAGTCTCCAGTGTAGCCACGCTAGCGGTGTCTTGGGCAGTAGAAGCAAACTTGTCAGCCCATGGTGGATTCCCGTCATCGTCAAACTCGGCCCACTGAAAGAACGAGCAGCTCTTCTCGTTGGTATAGCCCGCATGACACATCCACATGTACCGTCCTTTGTTGTCCTTCTTACGCATCACGCATCGCAGTACGGTTGGAATGCCGCAGTTACACCTCGGCGTGTGCTTTGGATGCAGACTCGCTCTGTAGCAGCGATACGTCACGTTCAGGCGCTTATTGCCTGCGATTGGATGAGGATCAATGCGTTGCGCCGGGGCAATGGCGTGTTTCCACTCTTCCTGCATCTCGGCGTGCATGACTAGGAGGGAATTGTGCGGCAGGTGAATCGAGATCTGGCCTTCGGTATCCGCGCGTTTGGTGTCGGCGTCAGTCGTTGACTTTCGCTTCCGATTGGCCTCGGCTGTGACGTCCTCGTCCACATCCCTGCCGACAACTCGTCTGACACGGAACTCTCTCGCCACACCAAGACTAAGACCACCAATAACGGCTCTTGGCCCGAGATACGTGAGCTGATCAGCATGATATCCTACACTCTCCCTGCCACCATCATAGCAGTTCACAAATGCCGTATTCGGCTCCCACGTCTCAGGGCTCTGAAAAGGCAATTTCTTTCCACCCTGGTGGCTCATAATGCGCTTCTGAATCTCCTTGTTGACCGCCTCCTTCACCAGAACAGAGACGGCACGCATCTGCGGCGGTGTGGCGCGAACATCGGCGATACGGGAGCCGTTGTACACGTACTCGGTGCGCTGGGCTTCGAGGTCGAAGTCATCGACGTAGAACGACATGGAATGCGGTGAGGTCACCACGTTGTCGAAGAGGCGGAATGTTTCCCGAGTGAAGGTCGTAGATTCGGCGAGGAGTTCGTGGAGGAGGGTTTCGGCAAGCGAAGGTGGTAGGAAGTTGTGGATTAGGCTGCAGGGTGTGTTTGCTGCGATGTCAACGGGATCGTAGAGGTAGAGGGTTTTGCCTTTTTTGGTGAGGCTACGGGAGGAATTTGGGCCTATTACTGCGGTGTTGCCGTTGATACTGCTAGGCAGGAAGCTGGAAAGCGAGGATTGATAGCCGATAGCTGCTGGGGTCTTTCTCTTTTTCGAGATGCCGGCTGGATCAGTTGAGCTAGTGAGCATCAAGATTGCTGCCTCGACTGAGCCGTCACGGGATAAAAGTGCCTCGAAGAGAGTGTCTTGATCGTAGTCTGGCAGGACAGAGGCCAGCATTGCCAGCTTCAGCTCAGTAGATTCTTCATCATTTGCTTCCTCTACTTGATACACCTCACGAGTTGTGGCACGGGCGGGCTCTTCATTGTTCGCTTCGAGACGAGGCTTCTTCACCACAAAGGCGTCCATGATGCCTCAAGGAGCAGTGTCCAGGCAATACCTCAAAAGCAACCATTCGCAACCCATCAGTATGCCAAGCTTATCATGGAACTTGGGAAGAGGAAGACGAGTGTGGCAAAGAAGGGTATCTCAGATGTCTCCAGTATGACCAGAATCTTGCGCGACCACATACTGGCTAGTCCGGGCATATTACCGAGATCTGCTAGATTTGCCAAAAAGAAAAACTATTGACAACGAAAATAGTCTGGCAATAGCAACAGATCTGGAACTGTAACCAAGTCTTCGGAGACTGTATACTGTCATAATGCCGCGCATAGAAGAGCTCCCGGATGATTTCGAAGAGAACCTGAAACTGAAAGACGACCCCAGAGCTGACTCCCATGGGCCCTCTTTACCACTACCATCACAGGCTGCAAGTGCTACACCAGCACAAATGTCCGCATCTGCAATGGCATTTCCTGCCAAACTCGATGATATACCTCTAGATCCCTTCACCGCCTTGGCAGCCATGCCTCCAACAATGTCCAACACCAAAAAGTACACCACCGACGAGCTTCTCACCGAGCTCAACCGCTCCCCATTATTTATGACCTCTCTCGATGACACCGAGAACCCCGCCCTCGAAGCCTTGAAGGCACTAGCATACGAAGGCACCGTCGCCGAAGTGGCAGGCAATTTCCGAGAGCAAGGCAACGAGTGCGCTCGCGCGAAACAGTGGACGGATGCAAGACAGTACTATGACAAGGCGTTGGCGGTGGTGAAGCATGGCGTGCCCAAACCGGAAGTCAATGAATCATTGCAGTTCAAGGATGACGAGGGGCCGCCAAAGGTTGACTGGCTGGAGGAGAAGCCGCAGGAGGGCGAGACAGAAATAGAGAAAGAGGTGGACCCAGCGGAAGAGGCGAAGAAGGAGCGCGAGATTGAGGAGGCGTGCTTTGTGAACCGCGCGCTGTGTAATCTAGAACTAAGTACGTACTCTCATATTATGATATATAACATCCTCCTGCTATTACGCTGTGCACTCAACCTAGGCATTCACAACTGACCACACCCGCAATCAGAAAACTATGGCTCCTGCACTCGCGACTGCGCATCCGCCCTCAAACTCAACCCACAAAACATCAAGGCGCTCTACCGGACCTCTCAGGCTCTCTTTGCACTTCAGAAGCTTTCTCTAGCTCAACAAGCTTGCTCCCTGCTACTCTCCATTGATTCCAATAACGCGCCTGGTCGCACGCTGCTAGACCGCATTGACAAAGCCATCACCACCGCAGAAGCACAGCAAGCCGCCCGTGAGGCGCAAGAAGCCAAAGCACGCAACGAACGCATCACACTCGCCAAAGCGATTCGTGATCGTGGGTGGCATGTCAGCATGTCCGCATCTGCGCCAGTAGACACGCAGGACGCCGCCCTCACGCTGGAAGATCCCGGAGATGCAAGCAGCGAGATGAGCGTCCCGGTATTGCTGTTGTATCCGACTGCGGCGCAGACGGAACTGGTGAAAGGGGTGCGGGAAACTGAGACGATAGCGGACCATCTGGAGTACATATTGCCGGATGCGCCATGGGATACAACGAGGGAGTATCAAAGTGTGGAGGGCGTGGAAAGCTATATGGAGACGAGAGAAGGTGGGCTGGTTAAAGTAGGGAGGAAGGTCAAGTTAGGGACGGTGCTGAAGGGAGGAAAGGTGGAGGTCAAGGATGGGTTGTGTCGGGTGTATGTGGTACCGAAACCGAGGGTGGCTGGATGGATTGAAGAGTTCAAGCGAAGGAGGCAGACGTGAGGGTTGCACAACACTCAGGCACGCCACCCTCGCCAGATCGAAGCCATCCGAGAGCCGCTCCCCAGGCTGTCACGAAAAGTACCGCGTGATGACGCAGAGCCACGGATTATCTCACGCTGTGGGAGCGAGAATGTCCAGACATGCGTCACAGCTTTAGCTTTGGGACAATCCGACAGGGTTGTGGACTCCCCCAAGTGTAGATTCTATTGACATAACCATTCAGCACCACCAGCATGCCAGCTTGATGCGCAATGCTGCCATCTGTCTGATCAGTCACTCTTGGAGCAGGTGCCCTACGACACTCTTCATGTGTTTCCAGGCTTTTGTCCTATGGTTGAGATGCCAGATAAGGGCTTTCCTCGAGACACTCTCCACCCACCAATATGGGAAGCAAAACTACGACAAAAGAAGGTTGATGAAGGCAAGAGCAACTTGTATTGAGTAGAATCCTAGATCGAAAGTACAGAATCCAGACTTTCACTCGAGCCTGCAGGACTCTCCGGAGTGCCTCATCATGCTCCCCTTTGTTCACCTGGACATATCTCCCTCCATAGTTTTATAGAGAGGAATCAAATGCACATGTATCACAGAAGCCATAGAATACGCACAACATCACCAGAGCCGACCTGCGAGATAAGTGTACGATGCATCGGTATTTGCAGAGTAGTAGTAGGACATAGCCGAGACAGAGTGTTCGCTTGAAGCTTCCATGTTGAGCGAATCCTGCTTTGCACGTGACCTCACTGAGCAATTCCGCTCACATTTGTGCGAACTCCACTCTGAACCACTTCGGAACCGACGACGACGACCTTTTCATCCTCACAACTAACTAACAGATCATCTTCGTCAAAATGTAAGACCACCGCATCGCAAGCAAGAGGAGGGAAGAATACGTTCGTGCTGGGAGAGGAGGCTGTCGGTCCAGCGTCATCTCGAGGATTGCAGTCGATCAGACAGACTTTTACAGCCGCAGCAGGAAGGAAGGATAAAGGCTGACATGCCGTCTTCACATAGGGTCAACCTCCGTACACAGAAGCGTCTCGCCGCCTCCGTGGTTGGCTGCGGAAAGCGCAAGATCTGGCTCGACCCCAATGAAGTCAACGAAATCTCCAACGCCAACTCTCGCCAGACGATCCGCAAGCTCGTTAGCGATGGTCTCATCATCCGCAAGCCCGTCACAATGCACTCTCGCACCAGTGCTCGCGAATTGAACGCCGCGAGGAGAATCGGCAGACACCGTGGTTTCGGTAAGAGGAAGGGTACTGCCAACGCCAGAATGCCTAGGTATGCAAGATTTTACATTCTCCTCCGTTCTCTGGTTATGATCAATCTGGAGCGTAAAAGATCTATGGACAGAACAGTTGTCATGGAAGGAGTAGTTAGCTAATTTAACCCTACAACACAGCCAAGTCCAGTGGATGCGCAAGCTTCGTGTCCTCCGCCGTCTCCTAGTCAAGTACCGTGCCAGCGGCAAGATTGACAAGCACCTCTACCACGAGCTCTACCACCTGAGCAAGGGTAACACCTTCAAGCACAAGCGTGCCCTTGTCGAGCACGTACGTCAACCTTTCATACAGATCTGGCATCGAGCAAAGGACGACCATCTAACATACATCAACAGATCCACAAGGCCAAGGCTGAGAAGGCCCGCGCCCGTGTTATCAAGGAGGAGATGGATGCTAAGCGTGCGAAGACCAAGGCTGCACGTGAGAGGAGACAGGAGCGTATTGCAGGAAAGAGGGATGCGCTCACTGCTGGTGACGAGACTGAGGAGAAGAAGCCTGAGGCATAGACGAGTGTTATGGAAAACTTGTTTGAGTTGTCTGGGTACAAATGGAGCGTCGATTATGAACGATACCTACTGCTGGCATGATGGATTGAGATCCCATGCTCTACGCGCTGCGTCTTCTACATCGGGACAGAAGATGAGGAGGTCGTTAGGTGCAGGGATTAAGTCTGTGGTCAATGATATGCTCTTTTCTTTCCAGCTTCGAAATATGCTGCTTGAAAACTTTCTCGATATCGTGCTCGCGGACTATAGCGAGTGGCACTCATCAAAGGCTTGCAAATGTCCACATTGCGTTCTTGTGTGTACTCACTCTGATGTATATTATTCTAACATTTTATACTATCGTATCAACAGCATATCATCACACCACCTACGAACTCTTCCCCTTGCCACTTGTGAAGCGCAGATATGGTCTCACTTCTCTAACATCCCCAAACTTCTCCTTCGCCTTCTCCGTACTCACCGGCACCGGCACGATCAAATCGTCCCCAACCTGCCAGTCAATCGGGCTCGCCAGTCCCAACTTATCCGTCGTCTGCAAACTATCAATCACACGCAGCACCTCGGCGCTGTTGCGGCCAGTGCTCGCGGGGTATGTCATGCTCAGCCTGATCTTCTTGTTGGGGTCGATGATGAAGACGGAGCGGATTGTGAGGACCATGTCTTTGGAGCCGGTTGCGGATTCGGGGAGCATGTCGTACTAGTGGGGAACGTGAGCTGGGATTATAGCATAAGGAGAAAGGTTAGACTCACCAGCCAGGCTACTTCGCGGTGCTGGTCCGCGATGATGGGAAACCGGACTTGGGTCGAGGAAATGTCGTTGATGTCTTCAATCCAGTCTTCGTGGGAGCCGACTTTGTCTACGGACTATAGTGCAGGACACCGTCGTCAGCATGATATTGTCTTTAGGCACAAGGTTGAGCATAATCGTGGCGAAACTTTCTAGCTGTACTCGGTTCCGCCAGTCACGCAGCACAAGTCTAAATCACCCCTGGAGAGTGCCGCAGCTCCCACCGAGAGGAACAGATATGACGTACCAACCCAATCATCTTGACGCCCCTCTTCTCAAACTCTCCTCCCAGCCTCGCAAACGCACCCAATTCCGTCGTGCATACAGGCGTCCTATCCGCTGGATGCGAAAACAGGATGCCCCAGCTATCGCCGAGCCATTCGTGGAAGTTGATCTTGCCTTGCGTGGTCTCTGCGGTGAAGTCGGGCGCTGTGGAGCCGAGTCGAAGTCGGGGCTGCTCGCCGCGGGTTGTGGCGTAGCCTCTCCATGAGTGCGAGGGTGATGTGGTGGTGGAGGTTGGGAGGGCTGATCTGATGGTAGTGGAGGTTCGTGGGGAGCGGATATTGGCGCGGAGGAGAGGAGCAAGGGCACGGGGAGTGGTGCGGGATAAAGTGGATGCCATGATCTTGATGGTGGTGTTGATATCAGAAAGCGAGCTGTGTGATGGATGATGTCCAATGCTGTTCGCGACTTTTTACCAAGACATGACGTGATAATCGTTATCGTCCTTGTGGATACCCAGCTACCCCCCTGACTGCCCATCCTTGTCCTCTCATTCTGTCCTCACCACGATATCTCCACCACGGCACTATCCATTCTTGCGCTTGACTGCCACTCTCCCACCGGATAGCGCTATAAGTCATCAGCAACAGCGAGGCGAGAGATTTCCAGCAATGTGATGTCTGGCTACCAACGGAGGTCGAGGAAAGTGCCTCAACATTCAGTCGCAGGAGATGCACGATGTCGTGCACAAGCTGCCACTGCCATTGATGGCATCAATCCGCTTGCCTAGCAGCTGGCTTTGTCAATGCGAATATGCTTGTGGTGCTATGCAGAAACAGGACAAAGAAGTGCAGGGTTTGGCCAAACACAGACCGTTGCCGGATGCGGCCATGCATGCAGCCACACTGCATTCCACGCGGTAGGACAAAGAAGATGACATCCGCATACAGATTGCTCTCTTGCTTGCATGCGATTGTTTGTGCTCAATGTGAATTCGCTCTCTCTTTGATTTCATCTTTGACAATTTTAGAAGACAATAAATATTGAAGCTTGCCCAAAATGGTTCTTATTGTTGTGCTGTCTCAGATTCACCGCATTGATTCTACAGAACTTGACTCTACAGGATCAATCACTTCACACCCACCATCACTCTCGTCTTCTTCATCATCATCATCAGCAACAGCAAGATGGGTCTCAGAATTACACCAGTACCTTTCAGGTCATCCTCTCTCAGCATTCCACCATCACCACACTCACCTCTGTCACCACTGCTATCGGCTTTCTCAAGACCAACACCACAACCCATCAAGACGATCTCACCTCTTCCCAGTGCTCCGGCGACCAAGAACGACTCGACCTGGTCCGTAACGCCAGCCCCTGCGATTCCTCTACCGTGGTTGTGGCAATGCTGTATCTGCCACCGACAGTATTCCCTCGGAGTGACCCGCCGCTGCCTCGATGACGGCCATTACCTTTGCTCAGGACAACCTCAAACCTCAGCACTCACCCGCCGTGGCCAAGTGAAGTCAAGAAAGAGTCGTAAGAGTCGTCGTGGTCAATCATGCGCCAGCGAATTTGACTATGCTGGTTGGCAGGCATATGGTGATTGGAGACGTCGCGAGATTGCCCTCCGCCAGCCTCTGTCCTTCAAATCTGAAGGACGTTCCAATGTCGGCATGCACAAGAACTGCAGCAATGACTGCAACTATCCTTCTGAATGTCGTTGGAGCAACGCAGGTGGAGTTCCTGCCGTGAACCAAGCTGTCACATCAGAGAATCTTACCACAATCATCGAAGAGGACGCTTCACTAGTACCCCACTCCTTCGAGGAGCTGCTCGGCCTCACACCACCAGATATGATCGAAGACGATGTCGCCAATGACATGGCACCACTATCTCCACCAAGTCCAAAGCGCCAAGACACGTCCTTCTGGTCCAGCATTTTGAGCACATCCATGTTACGCCGAAACAGCAAGGGGAATGGAGAAGTCATTGTCATAGTCGAGGACTATCCGGTGCAAGACATCATGGATGATGCGATGCTACTTGCGGACGCCAATTACTTCGAAAGCCAGGCTCTGCCAGAAACGCAGACAATCTCGCCTATGCTCCTCGAGATCCCATCACCCTTCCAGCTTACCTCGCCTACCAAGCGGGCTTCCACAGATGCTCAGCCTTTGGCGCCGTCACCCCTGCGCATTACCAAGAATCCCTCTACAGCGACATTGCACAGTCTTGCTCAGGCCGACATGCAATGTGGACTCGGCATCAGCATGTCTGACGATGAGTCTCAGAAGACGAGTAAGTGAGCGGGACTCTCTTCTCCTTCAAACGACCGACAGTACGATCGGCACCAAGAGCCGATGGCAGTGTAAAGAATGGAGGCATGTTTTCATACTTGACGAGTACTGATTTCACATCTTCCAGTGTTACGACTAGAGCAGAGTGTGTGCAATCTTCCCAGGAAGAAGCGAAGGATGAGCAGAAGTGGTTCCAAGCATGATGGGCTCGAGCATTAGCCAAAAATCTATTGAGGGCTGCAAGGACAAATTTGGATTGATATTGTGCGTTGTATGACGGGTGCACTAGTCGAGCACGAGAACCATACCGCAACTTGTATAGACGCCTATCTGATACCCATATATGTCACTCTCCTTTCTCTTGCATGTCGTGCTCTCCCGTGTGCTTACGTTTGGAAGATTTTACGCACGTGACATCCCTCCACAGTCCCAAGTTCCAGCTCTCAAGCATCCATCATACACCTCACGCTGCTCACTACTTCAGCTTCATCCCATATACAACTGCTATATCCGCACAATGTCTTCTCGTGGTAGCACAACTCTCTATGTCAGCGGTTTCGGCCATGGCACCCGCGCCCGCGACCTCGCCTACGAATTCGAACGGTATGTCAGCAAAGGCTTCTACCCTTGAAGCCTCGTCGTCCCCCAACGAGCGATCCTCGACTCCGTCCATCATCCTGCCCCGAATCGATCCCCTCCTCGCTTTCCCCCACGACCGCCTTTCCCTTCCCATGTCCGACCAATTGTCCACCTCTTCGCTCCACGTTTCCTCGTCCTATCCTGCTCCTCCATAATACCCCCCGATCGATCTCGAACCGCACCATCTTTCACATCCACGTCATCTCGTTTACAGCAACGCGTCAAGATTGAGATAGGGAACGAGAACAAGAGTCTGACAATGGACATCAAGGTATGGACGTCTAGTCCGTTGTGACATTCCAGCTCCCAGGACTGCATCAAGCCGCCTGTAAGTCGCATACTACCTCATCCCTGCCCTCCTTTCCACTATTACATCCGAGATGTTCCGCTGACAATATCAACCAGCTTCGCATTCGTCGAATATGAGAGCAGGCGTGATGCTGACGATGCTTACCATGAGATGCACGGCAAGCGCATTGGTCGTGACGACGAGCTGAAGATTGAGGTATGTCAACAACATTCTACCGCAGCTCATCACCCATCACATCCCGCAATATCCTATCAGCCCGCCCTCTCCATTTACCTCTCCCACTGACCACTCATATCTTATCTTAGTGGGCACGCACACCACCATCCGCCTCCTGGCGTTTCGAAGCCGGCCGCGGCGATCCCCGTGATTCTCGCGACCCTCGAGACTCCCGCGACTCCCGCCGCCGCTCCCCACCCCGTCGCGCACGCACTCGCTCTCCTCCACCTCGCCGCCGCGACTCTCCCCGCCGCGATGACCGCCGCGATCGCGACAGAGGCGTCGACTACGACCGTGACGAGCGCCGCCGATCGCGCAGCCCGGATATGAGAGACAGGGAGATGAAGGATGTCAAGGAGGACGACAGAGGACGGGACGATGATCGCGAGCGGGAACATGAGGCCGTTGAGAATGGCGACAGGGAGAATGGGAATAGGGATGATGAGAGGAGGCCGATTGAGGATGAGCTGGATACGGCTGATATCGAGTAAGTTCGGCAGCGCATCGCTGTGAGCAAGAGGCAGGGAAATGACGGGAGGATCTGTAGGGAAAAGTGGATGAAGACTCCAGGACGCTAGTCGAGAAGTCGAGGTTTGGCGATGTGAAGAATGGCAAAGCAAGATGACTGACAGAGAAAAGAGTACGTTTCTGGCGCGAAAAATCTGGACGTGTGGTGCAAATTCGGACCGCCGCGCGGCGAAGACAATAGTACGAGCGAGCGAGCATCTTCGAGGGCGGAATACAAAAGTGGCCAAATCTGGCTCGATACGAGACGAGCATACCCTATTGAAGCACAAGATGCTGAAGCAGGGAATCGAGGAAGAAGTACAGATACCATGGCATTTTACAAATAATACAAGCAAGCTTGACTTTCACTATACCTTAGCACGCCAGTATGCCCCTGACTACAAGCACCTTTCCTCTTGCGCAAGTACAGCAGCCTCAAACTTCCTTTTCACCACTCAATCCACCGCCTCCCCCCAACCCGCTCAGTTTGTCAACCCTGGCAATGAACGTGGTTATAGACGGGAATAGAGACGCACATACCATAGACTTTGGTGGAATTGTCCAAGTGAGCTGTGGTCCCTGAGGAGGTGCGCCAAGCGGAAGAGGGCGATTGACATGGGATCGGGGATGTTTTGGAAGGTGATGTGTTGCGCTGGGAAAATTGCTGTCATCTACTCTGCCTTCTGCTTCGATCCATTCCACCATGACCTGCTCTGCTCTACTCTGCTCTGCTCTATTTTGTCCCATCCCTGTGTAGCTTCAACAATGCATACATGTGAAACTCAGCCGAGAACAGTCGCGTTCGAGCTGCCTGGCCCGGCACAGTCCAGCATACCCCATACTCCGCTCGCCAAAGTCCGTGCTGCTCGACCTATAGCTTAAGTGCATGTTCGACGGTGCCTTGCCTTGCCTTGCCATACTTGAGGCAGCAAAGCTCGCTTCCCTGCACGACCGGCTGGAAAACAATCTTCGGCTCCACTTCTGCCATGGGGAGAGGCAAGATTCAACCTCTGTGAGGCAAGATGGAGCATCATGCCGCATCTCGCCGTCTTCTGTTCGCGCCTCGAGTTGCTCGTTCGCTGTCCAGTCAGAGACATGACAGCGATATCCAAAGGTGTCCGGATGACGTTGTGCGAGACCGCTGCATGTGCTGGTCTGGTTTGGAATGTTTTGGGTCGGTTTGATTTACGCTGGAAAGCTTCATCGTGCTGGCCGATATCAATGCAGAGTTTGAGTGGGTGCATGCGTGGGCGCAAAGGGTTTGGAGGTGATGGTGGCGATCTTGATTGGTGGGATTTAGTGCTGGTTGGCAGATGTATGGATGCGCTCGGTGCATCCTTTCGCAACCGGGTTCTCATATTGCACCATCACATCTGCTGGCCTCGCATGTAGACTTGTTTGCGGTCTTCCAGGATTGAATGTCTTCAGCGCGGTCCTGTTTAGTCGACATCGTCGTCATCGAATACGTTGCCATCAGAAGCAGTGTTCGTACTGTGAGTCGTGGTAGCTGATTCCGGTTTCTCCTTCAAGCTCTTTGCCTCGCTCTGCCCGTCTCCCTCCTTCCCATCAATCTCCAACGCCGCCTGCAACTCCTCCCCAAACAGCAGACTGAACACAACAACAAAGAAAACATCCCCAGACTCTTTGTTTTTGAACACATATCGTAGCTTGTGAGTCTTGTCGTCAATATACTTCAGCACATTCAAGCTGAACCCTGGCAACTTGAGCGAGAAATTGCTGAAATCCAGGTACGGATTGAAGAAGTCAGCGCGGTATTCGCGGCCGGCTTCGAAGATGACGCTGTCCCGCTGGGACGGGATGAGTGCCCACTTGCGACGAGCAGGTCCGGTGTCAGGGAGGGCGAGGGATTTACGGATGGCGAGGCCGGAGGTGGTGCCGCCTTCTTCGATTATGGACGTTGGTGAAGATGTGGAGAATGGAGGGAAAGGAGAGGGAGAATCTGTGCTCTTGTCGCCAATGAAAAAGGTAAACCAGCAGGAAAGGGCAGGGCCCAAGAGCCAGGGTTGGTCGGCGTATGCGTCGCATTCGAGACCAGGATCGATCCAGCGCTTGACGATGTTGAAGGCAGTATTGGTACCGGGCGGGAGACGGTCGCGGATGGGATCGGGGAAGTCTTGGATTGGAGGCTTAGTTTGTACAGTAAACAAGGGAGTTATCGCCATGCTTACCGTTACCCCAGACCGTGCCATGAGATGGGATATCAACCTTGGGTGTAAAGGAGAAGGAGATGGAGTAGCGATCGTGGGCTGGTCACAGCAATCTGTTAGCACACTGCGTGCTAATGTAGTTGCGCAATAATTTACATACTATGCGTCGGGTGATCGAAGTAGGGATGAGATGGCGGACATGATCGAGGCAGACCTGGAAACGTCAGTCTTGTGTTGTATACAAGCTGAGTAATAGCTTACCATTGAAATCCTTTACGCGGACCTTGACACTAGCACTCATGAATTCGCTCTCAAACGAGCATGCCTCTTCTCCATTCACCATCACAAGCTTGTGTGTATTGGCATCATACGACGGTCCAGCCGTCACTCTCAACATGTACTTCTCGGTCGTCGTTGGTGGAGTGCTGCCCGTACTTGAATGCGAAGACGTGCGCCTCTGCTTGCGGGCGGAGGGAGAAGATGTGGGAATACCGGAGGCGGCAGCAGATGTATCGCCATAGACAGCATTGGTCAGCGCCGCATACATGATTCGAGATGTTTCAGAAGTGTCGCAGGTTGATGATCAGGTGTGGTTGGACCTCGAGTAAGTGGTTCCCAGATCGCCGGGAAGACGGGTCGCGACGGATACTTCGATATGGCAAGAACAACCCTACTGTAACTTCATGTATACTGGACTTCGCAAATTCTTTGCTTGAGATCGCTGTGATCTTGTCGTTGTGTTGTGCTCATTGTTGATTACAACTGGCTGACTTGATGATACATGAAACGTCATCATTGTGCATGTCAGACAATAAGTACAGGAGCATGTGAGACACACTCTGTCGATGACTTATTGCTAACATGTACAGGTACAAAGTACCTTCCGAGGTATCGTGCTCTACATTGACGAGTCTAGGTTGATCTCACGCCGAGCCATCCTCCTCAGCCCGAAAGGCTGCTGATGATAACTGCTTATCTACCTATGCATCGTCTATCCAATGATAAATTCATCGAGAGCCTTGTGGATCTACAGAACAATGTGATGATACGAACATGGGGTAGAAGTAGGAGTAGGAGTATGTAGGAGTAGGTCTGGGGATGGAGTAGGAGTTGTGGGAATACTTCGCTGTGCATAATAAAGACCTGCATGTTCCAAGTACATGTATACTTGCTAACCCATCAAGCCTGTCAGCACTCAGCAGCATCTGCAGGGAGAAGCTGGACAGACATCACAAGACATGCATGATCACATCACTCGGATGCTACTCTTCCGGCTCAACGCTGCCTGGCAATAATGCTTGGGATTGCTTGTTTCAGCCAAGAAAGGATTCTGTGCACGATCCCTCGGCTTGGTAGGTACCATAGAAAGTTTGCTGAATACTTGCAAGCTTCGAGGACTCAGTCTCTGCTGACACTTTTCCAGCTAACCTATCGTGGTATTACGGATTGCGTGTTATTTGCGACGTCGACTGAAAAAACTGGAAGAAGGCCTATCAGTCGACGCCATCCATCAGTCGATTGGGAGTATACATCACGTTGGTATCTTTTGAGGATCCTCCGAACGATCCCTCCTCCATGACTTATGCCAGCTGCATTGCGGTTAAAGCCTCTTCGGCTGATACCACGCACATAAAAAAAGTTTTTCTACGTGACGAAATGAGTCAGCCTCGACTGCTTTCACTTTCTCCTACAGCTATCTAGACGACGTGAAGAGCAGTCTTGTTGCGAATCTGGAGACACACGCGACACCAACTCGAGCGGGGAAAAGAAGGTTTCTGGAATTCCTGGAGTCAAGCTCGATTCGAGATGGTAATGATTGAGAAAATTGTGGATCTCTTTACGAGACGGCTATCGACATTTCGAAGCAAGCCCTCCGGTTGGCCTTACCCGGAAGGGCAGGTGCAGTCGTGCCGTGCGATAAGAGTACTGTGGTACTTCAGCGGCCTTGCTGTAGTCTACCGGCTGCTATGCGAAGCTTGCCTGTTGCTTGTTAGTGGTAGTCAGTCGCATTATTGTCTGACCTGGCTGCTAAATAAAGGTTCGGAGTGCCTCGAGCTTTGCCTCTCCGCTTGCCTCTCCGCAAGTAATGGTGGGTTGATGGTGCTTACAGTGGTTCTTTATCTGTGCTTACCTTGGATCAGTGCTGCGACTTTTCCACCTTCCGAGTCTCTTCTAGTCTGATGAACCTCGCTCATTTCGTCCAATGAAGTCCCGTCGGCGTATCAGCGACGATGCGTTTCGTGTGTGTCTTCCAGAAGCACAACTGGCGCGAGGTACTGAAATACTGCTCTATATATCCTTATGCCCTCGGCAGTCATCCACGTCGATTTTCCTGTATGCATTTATATTCCTCATCTTTCTCCCGCTCGGTTACCCCTCCCTCTCCTCCCAGTATACTTCGCTCTATACCGAGGTATACTGACGTTAGGTAACCTTCAACTGACCTCCTCCACACTACTTTCTCACATAGTGTGTGCTTGGACACACCCATCTACCACACATCATGGCGACACAGCGGCCCAGTTTCCCGAGCGCAGATACTGATGCCATCTCCATGACAAGCATGAAGCAGTCCAGTGGCTCGAAAGGGCAGCCAGAGTATATCGGCGAGGACTACAAGAACCCGAAAGGTCCTTCTTACATTGGAGAGGATGAGATCCCTCAGTACGAGTCTGAAGTCGGTGAAGTACGACCAGTCGAGGATGCAAAGGATCTTGTAACGAAAGTCATCCACGTCGACGATGACATGTCCATTAACCCATGGTATGTGTACTGCAACACAGCAAATTTCGTGTACTAAAATCAACATAGGACATTCCGTGCCTTCTTCCTCGGTATTGGTCTTGCCGTTTTCGGCTCAGTGCTACAGGAAATCTTCTACTTCAAGCCGCAGACCATTTTCGTCTCCGTTATTTTCCTGTGTGTCATTGCATACGTCCTCGGCGAGCTGATGGCTCTCGCCATCCCTCGCATCGGTCCCGTCGGCCGATTCCTCAACCCTGGTCCCTTCAACATGAAGGAGCACGCTGCCATCACACTGTGCGCTTCTGCCGGTGCCGTCTCTGCTCTTGCGACAGAGGCTTTCGCCGCTCAGGCTCTCTACTATGGTGGTTACCCCAACAAGGGAGCTGGTATCTTTGTCACCCTCTCTTCTCAACTTCTCGGATATGGTGTAGCTGGTCTTCTCCGTGAGACTCTCGTCTATCCGACACAGATGCTGTATCCTATGAATCTTCCTCTCACCACTCTGTTGGAGTCTCTTCACCGTGACAAGTCCGAGACAAGGGAACGTCTGCGGGTGTTCTACATTCTCTTCGCAGTCATGTTCGTCTACGAAGCCTTCCCAGAGTATATTTTCACGTTAGTCTCTTTCTGATCAAGTCGATGGTCCAGCGTGCTAATAACATTTCAGGTTATTAACCGGAATCTCCATCTTTTGCTTGGCCAAGCGCGACAACTTGGTCTTCACTCAGCTCTTCGGTATGTGTAAGACTGAGGACCGAGTCGAGTCTCTGCTGACATTTGTGAGGTGGTGCTCAGGGTAACGAGGGTCTCGGTTTCATGTCAATCTGCCTTGACTGGAACTACATCGCCGGAACTCAATCTCCCTTGTGGATGCCTCTGCAGACACTTGTGAACGGTTTCATCGGCTACATCGGATGCACCATCTTCTTCATGGGCCTGTACTACGGGAATGCCTACAGAGCCCAGGACTTCCCCTTCCTGTCTCAGGTCCTCTTCACGGATGCGTCCAACTACACCAACTACGCCGAGTACAACCAGACCATGATCTTGAACTCCGACAACACAATCAACCACGAGAAACTTCAAGCATATGGACTTCCATATATGACTGCGACTTACATTGGCTACCTCATCACCACCAACATGGGAACGACCGCCAACATCACCCACATGTTCCTCTGGAATTTCAACGGTATGTCTTGCAATGCCATGAGCACGTTGTTCTCCCGCTAATTGCATCTCTAGATATCAAAACCGGTTGGTCTTTCGCCTCCCCTTCCAAACTCAGGAGGCTCCTACGCAAAGACACCTGGATGTTTTGGCAAAAGAAGGAAACCCGCGAGGAACGCAAGCAGCGCTTCCTCGCCGACCCTTCCCTCGACCCCCACTACAAGCTCATGCTGGAATACGAAGACGCCCCCGACTGGTGGTACGGTCTCATCCTGATCTGCTCCATCGTCATCTCCATCGCCTGTCTCTACGTCCTCGACTCCACCCTGCCCTGGTGGGGTTTTCTCATCGGCCTCGCCTTCCTCTGGATCTTCGTCCTATTCTTCGGGGCCCAGTACGCCCTGACCGGATTCGGGTTCAACCTCCAGCCCATCGCGCAGATGTTGGCCGGTTACCTTTTCCCAGGCCGTCCGCTGGCGAACATGTACTTTACCCTGTTCACCTACAACGGCCAAGCCCAGGGCATCCTGCTCCTGCGCGACCTCAAGCTGGCACAATACGTCAAGCTTTCCCCCAAAGCCACCTTCACCTTCCAAACCATCGGCTGCATCATCGGCGCCCTGTTCAACTACATTATGATGTTGAGCATCGTGGAGAACCAATTCGACATCCTCAAGTCCGTCGAGGGCACCAACATTTGGTCGGGACAGAATGTGCAGCAGTTCAACACGCTCGCGGTCACGTGGTCCATTGCGGGCCCGATGTTCTCTGTTGGTGGTAGATATCAATTCGTCACGATTGCGTACTTGCTTGGATTCTTTGTTCCGTTCCCGTTGTGGATCGCACACAAGTTGACGGGCTGGAGGGGATTCTCGTATATCAACCTGTCCATCATCCTCTGGTACATGGGCTGGCTCTTCGGTAAGTTCTTCCTGCCCCCTTCCCCAACTCTCCCCCTCCCATATTCCCTGCTAACACATTCTCCAGTCGGCGTAAACTCCTCCTGCATGCCCTTCTTCGTCATCGGTTTCTTCGTCCAAGGCTACATCCGCCGCCGCTTCCCCGCCCTGTTCGTAAAGTACAACTACATCATCTCGGCCGCCATGGACGGCGGCACCCAGGTGCTGGTGTTTGTGCTCACGTTTGCGGTGTTTGGCGGAAGTGGAAAGGCGGTCCCGTTTCCGGTGTGGGCGGGCAACCAGCAGGATGCGAATGGCCTGAATATCGATTATTGTATGATTAATCCGGCGAATAACGCGTAGGGTGGGGTGAGGGAAGAGCATGGGAAGGATGGATGGATGGTGGATGAAACGAGGAGAAGCGGTCTTATAGATATACATGTATTGGTATACCCTACGACATCGACAACCCTTCTCACTTCATTCCGCGCGCTACGACACGAGGGTTCTCCCACATTACCCCATACAGGCATAGACTCCCTGCCTGCGGCAATTGCTACATAAAGAAGATGCCTCCCCTCGGATGCCACGCCCCCATCACATCACCATCACCTCTCTCACTTCAACTCCGCCTTTCCACCATTCCCACTGCCACTACTATTATCTTACCAACCATTTCCCCCATTTCTCTCAAGCCAGCAGCATCACAACACGACTAATTCACATCTGCATCAGTGGGAGGAAACGAGAGAGGGAGCAGGTCGGATCTGCGCCAAGGTGGCAACGATAGTCGGGATTGTGGAGGCTTCTTGGAAGGCGAATGTCGTGGAAGTTATGCTCAGGCTCATATCATAGTACAGTCGGCGGCACAGTCGGCATGCCTATGGTGCGTGGAGCGTGTGCTTCTATGTGCAGATTGCATTTTCTGCGAAAGTCTCAGACTATACATATACCAGAACCCAAACGCCTCACGCTGAATGCCAGAGTTCGATTGCCACATCTTCATCACCCTCTTCTAACACACAATCATCTACTCCTCCCCGTCCTCCTCCTCCTCCTCACTTATCCCAGCAACAGGCATCATGACCCCAAACATACCCGTCCCCATCCTTCCCATCTTTCCAATTGTGATCCTAGCACTAGGACTATCAAGATCTTCCACCTCCCCATTGAAAACAGCTTCCCTAAGGAACGCCGTCGTCGTCTCAAAGCTCATCTTGGCAAACGCAGACCTCTTATCCCTCATCCCCATGCGACTAAACGCCGCAAACCCCCCTCCTCTCGTCATATAGTCCGCCACGAGCGTCAAATGCCGAATGTCAACTTTGATGCTATGCGACTCAAAAACAGCCCTCAGTTCGCGAATGATGGTGCTGCGCGCCGCCTCGACACCATACACGCCAAGCACGGCCGCGATGTCGTTGGTGTAGATCCGTGACGCTGCCACGACGTCCTGCCATTCCCAGGCGTGGCGCAGGTTGCAGCCTTCGGTGAAGATGATGGGGATGTCGTGGTCGTCCTTTGTGGCCGTTGCGCGTTCTACATACGGGACGCTGTGGATGAGACACTTCCGCGCCGCTTGCATGACGAGCGGCAGGAAGAGCAACTTGGTGTTTGCGGCGGGGAATTGGAACGTGATGCGGCATGAGTCGCCGGTGGTGTCGGCGAAACTGAAGTCGGTGATTTCGGTCAAGTTGCCTTGAATGCGCTCTTCGCGTTCGCGGGCTGCAGCGGTGGCTTTGTGGGCGGAGGCGGCGTCGGCAGCGGCGTTGATGGCGTCTTCGTCGTCGGAGTCGGGGGTTGACTTGTCGTTGTTGTTGTTGTCGTCATCGGAGGAGTCGTCTTCATCGTTAGTCTCCTTGTCTACGTCGTCTTCGGTCGACTTCATGCCCGCACCGGTGAGTGCTTCCTCGTCTTCATCCTCGGCGTCTTCGTATGACGTGGCCTCGGTGGTATTTGTACGTTTCTTCGCATCTGTGTGATCGTCATCGCCACCATCCTCAGCGTCGCTGTCTCCGCCTTCACGTTGAGTTGGTTCAGCGTCTCCACCCTCCTTGTCGGTGACCGCAGTTTCCGACGGATTGAGAGCTAGAGCTTTGCCGAGCTGGGGACGAGCATCTGTGGCTTTTCCTAACGATTTCTCGTCTCCATGCTTCTTCAATTCCGCACGAATGTATTTTTGCAGTAGTGGCAAAAAGCTGGTCTCGATCTTGCGAGCAACATCACGGATAGTGATTGCGTACTCGGCAGTATATTCGTCACCAGGGAAGAGCTGGAGGTCGACTTCGTAGATGCGAGAATCAGGGTGCACACCCTTCCCGATGCGCTCTTCAACACTGACATGGTCAATGACCTCGGCCAAGGACAATTTCGTGATGCTTTTAGCAAAGATCTCTGCCTGACCTGCAGGCAACTCTTCATGTGGATAGAGTGTCATGGTTGGTGTGTTGAGGTTTCTACTGGCGGTCATGAGGATTTCACGAAGACGAGGAATACCTAGCGTAACGTTCTTCGCTGCGTGTCCAGCCAAATGGAAGGTGTTCAGTGTCATCTGTGTGGATGGCTCACCAATGGACTGACCAGCAACGACGCCGACAGCTTCACCAGGCTGGACAATAGCCTTCATGTAGTTGACCTGCAGTATCTGGTTGAACACGCGCTTAGGCGGCTTGTGATCTTTCTGGTCATCCTCAACGCCAGGCTTACGAAGCGAATCGTCCGGATTGTCGTCGTAATAGCGCTTCGATGCCAGGTGAAATTTCTCAGAAGTACTACCAGTATTGGCAAGCGGTGGGTATATCGAGAGTGTGGTTTCGGATGCATCGAGCTTGCCAGTCTTCAGGTATTTCTTCGAGGCCGTCTTGTTGTGCTCGACCGCATCATTATTGAGAGTGTGACCAATCTCATCACGCACTCCCAATGACGCGTACAAAGACATGTAGTTCTTCGAGATGAATTTGAAATCATACACACTTTGTGACCGAGTAATGTCTAGACCATCCTCTCCATAGAGCGTTTGAATGATTGTACCATCAGAGTCACGCACTGTTGTGTCATATTCGGCTCGAAGTCCTTCGAGACCTTTAATCAGTACTCTTTGGAGGTAACCAGAGCGCGAGGTCTTGACGGCAGTGTCGATCAACCCTTCGCGTCCAGCCATGGCATGGAAGTAATACTCTTGTGGTCGAACTCCAGTCAAGAAGCGGTCGACAATGTAACCACCTGCACGAATGCTCGACTCAAATGGTCTGAAGGACGGTAGTGTCTTACCACTGACCATGACAGGCACACGTCGACCTTCTAGAACTTGCTGACCAAGGTTGCAGGAAATCAGGTTGGCATTGACCATACTACCCTTGGCTCCGGAAGTGGTCATGGCTTGCATCTGATTCTTGGGGAAATGCTTAACAAGACCAGTGGGTAGGCACGCTTTCGTGATGGCGGATGACAGACCAGCAGTTTTTGCATTCATCATGGCGTCAAGTCCTGCCTGCTTACTTTCATCACGAGAGACAGACTCCAGACGTCTCAACAGCTCCTGGTCGTCAGCTTTAGGCTTCTTGTCACCCAATGTGACGTAGTCTGCAGCCACTTCTAGTCCAGTCGTCAAGGCACCTTTCAGTGTCTCTCGGCGATCTGCTTCACCTTGATCTGTCATGACAAGATCCTCAACACCACAAGAGAAGGCACGCATATGCTCAAGTTTTGTCAATAGTCGTCCAAGAATACTCAAGAATTTGCCAGCAATGGTGTGACCATAAGCTTCGTACACAGTATGCACAAGACCACCAGCTGCAGGACCGATCTGTTTCTTGTCCAGGATTCCGGTGAGGAGTTTGCCATCCTCAACACGCACGACACCTTCGTCCGAGTCTGCACCCCACCGATCTGATGGTGTTTGAGACTTTGAATGTAGAAAGAGCGGTGCATGTGTGTCGGGTGTGATGTTGAGGAGGACTGTCGAGATGATTTGCTTGCCAGTCCACCTTTGAACTGGTTTACATATATCAGGCTCGAGTGTCAAGATGCGATCACTCTGCGTATGGTTGTGCTCTGGTCGTAATCCTGAGTAGATTAGTTCCTGATATTCGTCGCGGGTGAAGAAAGTGTCTTTGCTGGTCAGCCAAACACCCATTGACAAGTGATCTTGAATAAGACCACGAAGAGGCTGGCCAGCCGTGGCTGACAGGTACTGGTGATCTGTGTCTGCTATTTGTAGAGCTTCTGCACGCGCAATTTCGTTTTGCGGGAAGTGCATGTTCATTTCATCTCCATCGAAATCGGCATTGTATGTATTGCAATTGGCGTAGTGCATGCGAATGGTCTTCTCACCAGGTAAGACTTTTGCTCTGTGACACATCATGGACGGTTTGTGTAATGTCGGCTGTCGATTCATGATGACGATGTCGCCATTGTTGAGGTGCCGATGAACCTTCTTGTTACGTGCACCATTCATGGTGCTAGTAGATGGTGCAAGAAGTAGGTTGGCCATTGCTTGACGTTCCTCGTCAGTCTTCCTGTCGAGCAGAACAACCTGACCATTCTCCAGCTCTATCGCCACGGCACCCGGCCACTTTTTCGGACCATTCTTTACCGCCTCTTTCAGTTCGTCGTAATTATGCGAGGTGACAGGTTCGGGGTAGGTCAACTTTCGGGCAAAGACTGGAGGCACACCAATCTCATTCGTCTCGATATTCGGATCTGGCGAGATGACACTTCGAGCTGCAAAGTTGACACGCTTCCCCATGATATTCATACGGAACATGCCCTCCTTCTTCTCCAGCTTTTGCTTGATACCGGTGGGAACCCGTGCAGCTGCAGGACCCCTGAGACCGCTTTTATCACTATCGATCAAGGTATTGACGAGTTGTTGCAGTTTGTCAGTATGTCGATGTAGATCGTGCATTGATCTTACACGAGTAACTGCTCCTTCAGATATGCCTTGCACCTCCCGTAATATCGATCGGAAGATCTCGGATTCTTTCAATATGGCGGTGTAGGCCGTATTGTCTTGAGATTCGGTCATACCAGTGGCGCCGAACTGCTCTTTGCGGTACTTGTTTGGCGGGACTAGTAATTTATTGACGAAGAGCATATCTGCTGATGGTCTTGCAGACTCCCCGGGTCGGCCAGATCCAGGATATATTAGACTGAGAATCTCCCACTCCTTCTCGAAGAGCTGTGTCATTTGTGCATGCACCTCATCTGGTGGCATCCATGTTTGTTTACTGTCGTCCGCTGCCTTGATCTTCGGCATGCTCGCCATCGTTGATTCTGTCTGCAATAGTGACGTCTCACCTGTACCGTTCATGTCCACATCTTGATCTTCTCCTTCATCAATAATCATCGGGTCTACCAACTCTTCTTCTGGGGTCGAGTCCATATCTGCGACGCCTTCGTCGATATCCATGGCATCACTTCTTCGCATCTTCTTTAGTTTTCGCTCGATCGCCTTTCTTGCTGCTGAGTTCTCCGCAAGTGCGCTTGCTGGTTTTCGCTTGTGATTTTGTGCATTCGCCGCCCGCTCCTTCGCGTTCAAGACCTTCTCGAAGAACGTCTGCGCGCCTATCTTCTTATATGTTGGCGAGATTCCCTTACACATCTTACACGCCCTGCCTTTGATTATGTCGGCTTGAAATTGGGTGAGCACGTCTCTTCTTGTTTCCATAGCCGCTTCTGATTTTGCTGCTGAGAAGTCAAAGTCTCGCTTGTGCCCGCCTGCACGTCTTATGCTCTTCCGCACGAACTCGTTCCTCCTCTCCATGATGTCATCTCCGTCGAGATGCTCTTCATCCAGATCCTTTCGTAAACCGACGTCGTCAAGTTCTGCAGCTTCTGCTAGTAGTCCATACTGCAACAGGCGCAATTTGCAAGCATAGCGGTTGAGCTCGACCCGGGCCAGGCGGAAGCGGCTACAGTAAACACATCGCGCTCTTATATAACGGTATAATTGATCAATGAATGTGACGTGATATAGGTGAACAGGGAGATCGATGTGGCCGCAGTGACCTGGACAAGAATGGATATTCAGGTGACATGTCGCGCATCTTGTAGTGTTAGCAAGGCATTATGGCAATTAACTTGCGACAAGACATACGGGTTGTCTGAAAAGGCTCCCAGTGCGGCATCGTAGCAGCCTCCAGGTATTGGGTGAAGAAGTTCGTCAAATGTGGTCGGGCTGGTGATTTGCTTTACAGAGAGCTTCTCGATGTCCTCGCTGGTCAGGAAGCCGAACCTGACAGCAGCAATGGCGGCTGCCACAGGCTGAGAAATGTTCATCCTGCTGACGGCGCGTGAAATGACGCTCGGCTATACAAGAGCAGGGATCTGTAGAGGTTGACTGGCCGGGCGTGGTAATGAGATCGGACGGTCAGGTACTCTTGAAAAACATTTGAGCCATGATCACGTGTCAAATTGGCTGAAACGGCGGCCTCCCTGCACACTGAAACACACCTCAGTAATCCTCCCACCTCTCATACCGTACCGAGTGCTCATGCGAAGTTCCTGGAGATGAGAAATATTGTTGTCTGGTCTTGTATGCGGAATCAAGTATTCTATTTGAGCATGAAAACAGCACGGAAAGCGCAAACGCAAAATAACGCCTGGGTATTTCATCCTTTCATGCCATCCTGCCAATCAAAAGACCTCCCTTGCCACGTCCCTTCCTCTCTCTGCTTTCTCCAAGAGCGAGTCCTCGATCTCCCCAACGCATTATTCAACCCCATGACTACACCCTCCGTCGTTGTCCTTCTTGTTCCCCAGCCCAGCCTGACTCCATAAGCTCGTCGCATCTTCTCTTTCTTCTCACTCTCACGTCAACACACTGCAATTCTAGTATCCACTATGGCGCAGTCTCTCGCCCTCAGGAAGAACGCCAGACTCGATGGGCTCAACGGTCGAAAGCGTGCGTGCCTCCACTCCGGACTGCTCGTAGTGGTTGCCCGCGTAAGAGAAAGGGCGTTCGTTGCCGGCGTCGCTGGCTGCTGCGTTGGGCATAGCATTGCTTGCCAAAGCCCCAGCGTTCGACTCCACAGGCTCCAGGCCACTCGGGTTCCAATCCCTCAGCTCCTCCTCGGCACGTCCAAGGATATCCCTCGCCTCTTCGTCGCCCGCGAAACTGGCATGGGCATCCCCAGGCACGATCGGGGTGTCGTCCAGCAGCATCAGAAGACGGCGCGCTTGCTTGGCCAGCAGGATCTGCTTCTCTGCGCGCTCGATGACCGCCGCAGTGTGGAGGTCGTAGGCTTCCTTGAACTTTTGGCGCGTCAGGTTCGTGAGTTGGGCTTCGGCGACGAGGGATTGCGCTTCGGCCCGGACAAGCTCCTGCTCGAGTTCAGGTAGGCGAGGGGCATTGGCGTCTTTGTATCTATAGTCGCGCGTGGATTAGTGTCTAGTTTGACGCGGTGGCACAGCAGCGCATCACTTACTTCAACTTCTGAATATCATCCGCAACCTTTTCCTTATGATCCCTTGTCGGCTGCACACTCCTCTCCGTATTCCTGATACTTTTCAAAACACCCCTGCTCTCCTCGAGATTCTGCGCGAATACGTCCTCCTGCTCCGCGATCTCCGCGAGCAAGACGCCAAGTTTGTCCGAGATCTCACTGATGGCATCGTCGTTTGTTTCCTCACCCCAGTCGGAGAGAGCAGAGGCGATCGAGGCGCGTTCGCGACCGGCGGCTTCGTAGGCGCTGATGATGTGGGACTCGGCTTTGATGAGCTTATAGAGCTTTTTGGAGAGGTCTTTTTCGGTAGCGCCGCGTAGACTGGTCCAGTATGAGTTATGGTGATCAAAAAAATGATGTTGAAGTTGGCGTGCTAATGCGCTGGAGTTGACTTACGAAGCAAGTGAGAAGTGCATCTTCCCTCCACTGCCACCGCTGCTGCTTTTCTCTGCAGAGCCTGTGGACTTGTTCTTAGAACGGACGCTGAGAGCACGGTTCATCATCTTGTCGGTTGTGGAATGCGAAATTTGAGATGGGCGGAAGCAATGCGACTCGAGAGGAAGTTGCGATGTTGGTCGCAGAGGGCTTCCGCAGATCATCAGCGTCATCAGAACAGATCACGAGTTCTCAGCCTTGAAAATGTGGGGCGGGAGTGGTGTAAGGATCCATCCGCATGGTAGAAAAGCACATCATAGCACGGGTACCTGCAGCTGGACTGTGTCTAGGTGTATCTATTTCATAAGCATCGGCTTCTACTGTGAGGTCTCATCTTATATCCTTTCCCTAAAATATAGAGAATGAAGCAAATGCTGGCTAAATGTGCTTCAATCGTGCACATGAGCATGTTTCTGCCATGATCATTGATATCTCTTTATCATACGCATAGTCTTGTCAATTCTCCCCATCTTTCGTGTTGTCATGAGCTTGAGAGGTCTGATGGATCGATCGGTTTGTCTAAGCAAAACGATTCAGTGTTTGGGAACCAATTCAGACCTCCGCAGATACGGTGACACAATGAAAGTTATCTTGCTGGCAATTGAAACGTGATACTCCATGCTTGTGCCAATTGTATACCTGTTTCGACTGTTGTTTAATGTCACTAGCAAACAAGACAGGACTCGTGATAACCCGATTCTCCTCGAAGTCGGCAACTGCAAGAAAGCTCATACTCTTTGAGATCGTAGACATGTAGCTTTGTTACAGTGGCAGTGTAGCAGCGTCGTTCTATGTCTCTGCTCCTTCTCTCGATCATCCAGTGTGTGCCTCGTCGGTTGTCGGCCGCTTTATCTTCCTAGCTCTGACATGACTGGAACTGTTATTTTCGTTTGCTGCCAAGGACACTGCAATCTAGGCACCAAAGTCTGTCTGAAAGTAACCTCCCGGAGAGTGCCATACAGGTTCTGCTCAACCAAGACTCCCATTCCATAACCATGTTCCAGTGACCTGCGATGCCTCGACGAGCGTTGATTGACCCAACAGCTGTCACCGAACTTGACATCCTACCGTACATCTCTTGTGTCTGGCGTTCTTGAAACGGACGTCTTGGTCGACCCTCATATCAGATGTTGCCGCTCCAGATATCGGGGCACAGAGTTGACGTCAGAACGAAGAGGCGAATGTCTTGCTCTAGATTAATCGACATGTCGGACTGAGCCCTTCGCTCGATCGCCCTGAATATGGGATGCAGAGGACATATGCGTTCCTGTTGGCAACGCGCCGAGTTCTCCTGAGCCGACATGATCGCATCAAGTGTTATCACGGCCGGAGAAGGCTTTGCATACATACTATGTGTTCGAACGTCGTAGTTAGACATGTATCATGAGTTGTACTCATACTTTGCGCCTCTTACTTGGCAGCAGAACGCTACTCGCGGGACGCTTAGGAGGTCGTGTAGCCGCCACTGCCTCGGACGACGCTGTATTGTTTCGTGGCACAGGTGACTGAACAGTCCCTCTGCTAAGGCTGGGAGCTGCGGAGACAGGGTGCGGGTTCTGTACATTATTGCTCGTTCTTTGCATCGGAAAAGGCAGAGCCCTGGTTGCGAGCAGATGAGTAGGCGTGGATAGAACATTTCTCCTGGCACTGAAGAGACTGTTCTCCCGGGCCTCGCGCTTGGCTTTGAGCAGTATCCCCTTTCCAGTCTTCGTATTCGTACGGGAGCCGGAGCCGAACAAGAGATGAGAGCTGTCTGGGTCGCGGGAGAAGATTGTCGGTCTTGGTGCTGTGCTTTTCTTGATTGGATTTATGACCTTCTCGACATACGTCATCTTGTTCGCTTGCTTCTCCTCTATCTTGCCATTGAGCACTGCCATTAGCTGCTGATCCTTCTCTTGACGCCATATCTGTCCTTCCTTCTGTAGTTTCTGCATCGTGTTAGCTCGAAGACGCCTGCTGAATGGAACATGAGGCACTCACTCTGTACACTTTCCACCAATTGTCAGGATTCTTCGGCTCGATGTTGTGCTGTTCCTGAACCTCTCGGGGTACATCTCGCTTGATAAGCGAGCGCCAGACCTCCTCATCAGCGCCACAAATTTGTGGGGAGCTCTCCTCTATCAATCTCAGCTGTTTCGCGTTCCCTACTTTGAGTAATACGGGTCGAACGACGTGATAAGGAGCTTCGCCGACATCTTCGATATCTGATAGCAATTAGCATTTCTGTTGACTGTCTAAGTGGAAGGTTCGTACCTCTAATGTTTTTGATTGCGGCAGCAGTTGCCAGCTTAAATAACGACTTTGCAGGCATGATGTTATTCTTTCTACTTCTAACCGCCCAGGGGCTGCTCAGCGTGGGATGTGCAATTGACAAAAGTGTTCACGCGGTACTCAAGACAATGAGAAGTCCCAATCGGGTACTGTAGCAGTATTTCGTATTGTTCTAAAGGGCAGTACTCATGGCGCGGGCATGGGTGACTTATATATGCTGTTGTGAAGATGACGGTCAGACAAAAGTGGCTACCAGGGGACTCGCAGCAGTGGAGCATGATCGGCATTGTACCGAGCTTAAACACTGAACCTGGAATGTGATCAATTGAGCTAACATTGTTTCATCCAGCTCTTCTCGCGCAGACGCTGACTGAGGATGGCTGACTATGGTCTGCTCGGTCCGGCAGAGGAAGGTACATACGCAATATGCGATGCGACTGTAGCGATCAAGCGCTAATATACGGCTAGATGCTCTACACCCAGCACGCTTGCTTAACGTGGAAGAGAAACTGTACAAGCGTCTGACACGACGGCTCCTCGTAACCAATGCGGTCGCCATACCGCCCTCTAAGGACTCCTCACATACAGTCAATGGCCTCGACGAACATAGTTCCACCGAAAACAGCGCAGATGCAGCTCACTTTGCACGCGAAGAACGGCAACGACGAACAGACACACTCCTCGACTTTGCAGCTTTCGAGTCAAACATTGTACGCGCACAACTTCTGATCAATAGCAACGAACGTGAACGACATCGATATGCCGAGGAGAAGACCCGGATCATGGAGACTGCTCATACCGTTCGTGGCAGTAATGGCCAGTTACATGAACAGCTCAAAGAAGCGCAAAGGGTGCTGCAAGTCCGGAAAGGTTACGATGAGCTCGCCCTGATGATTACCAAGAAACCTCAGCTGAGGTCTAGGGATGATCAGCAGGCTGCGTTAATGAAGCTGAACTCCGAAATCGCTGATCTCGAGCGCGAAAGAGAGGAGTACTCCAAGACATGGACGGAGCGTCGTGAACAGTTTGGCCGAATTGTGGACGAGGGCATGCAGATGTTGAGGTTGATCAGGGACGAGAAAGAGGAAGCGGAAAGGCAGGAAGGGATGGAGGATGTGGACAATGGCGAGGAGGGCGAAGGATCAGCTACTGGTACACCGAAAGCAAGCGCCGGAGGAGCAACACCTATACATACAACTCAAGACGAGGCCGCGTCTTTCACTGGGCCAGCTGAGACAATTGTGCATCCCAATGTGCATCCGCTGGCTCAGCACAGGGAAGCCGATGCAGCAGACGAGAATGAGCAACCTAATGGCGACAACGAAGATGCCCCAATGGCTGATAACGACGACTTCGAGCAGAAGACCAATGACGCAGTCGATGAGGCGCTGGCTACCGAAGAGCAAACACTGGCCGCAGACAATATGGACACGACCTGATCGATGCCTGTCAACGGCATTGTCGCCCTTCCACTATGTCGCAGTCTATCTGCCAGAATCATCACGAGCAGCCGAGTTCGAGACCAATCATTACTCAATGCTTCTTCAATAACGCACGCGCCTGGCTGAGAGCGTCATTTGCCTTCGCCTCATCCTGAGGAGTAGTCTGGCCGTCCTCAGTCTGCAAGCGATCAGTCTCAGATCACTGCCTACGTCAGTGTGGAGCTTACCATCTGGTGCTCTAACTGTGAGGAAGCCTCTTTGATGCGCTGATGTAGTGAGGGAAAGACAGCTTCCGTTTCCTGGACTGCTTTCTTCTGCAATATTGTCAGCACGCGGTCCGGAAAGAGGAAGTGACGTGGGCACCTCTTGGCGAATCATATATTCGGCATTGTCGTCGGTGCTCTTTTCGCCTTCAAGGCGATGTACACGAGCTTTACCCTGCTCAAGCTCTTTGTGGTAGGAGCTTTCCTCCTTGAGGAGTCGTTCCAAGGATAAGGTAGCGATCTGGAGTCGTGATGGGGCAGGCATGCTGGGGTGAGAGGTTGTGTTGAGTTGAGTAACTCTAAGTAAGGTAGGTCAATTATGTCTAAAACGGAAGTGTAAGTGGTTTCACGTGTAAAGTCCAGACGCGAAATCGTGTATCTGGACGCGTCGACAATCACACGCTCCCAGTCTTTCCTCTCGTGCGCTTGCCTGTTTTCTCATCACTTACATCTGCATCGCCTTCCCGCACCTCTGCACGCCTGCCTAATTTGGAGCAGCTCAGTAGCTATGTCGTCGCCACGCCGATCCGCACGATCGTCACAGCCTATCCCGTCTAGCCCCCTGGCGCAAACACCTGAAGCTCAATCAAACCCACATTCTCTATCAAATGGCACTCCCCAAGGACTCACAACACCGAATGGTCTCCCACCAACATCATCGCCGCTCTTCTTCCAGTCATCATCAATAGCTCCAGAGGACGACGGTGATCGCACTCCTCGAGCAAATGTTCCCTCGAATGGTCCAACACCAGCTGCGGGAGGTGAGTCCTTGACACATTTAGCAGCATTACACACATCCTGATATTGACTAGAATCATCACCCATATATTACAACAGCTCAAGTCCACAACGTACACGTGATGCACGAACTCCTCGAGATCCTGGTAGCTCTACTAGCGGCCTTTTCGTCCATACCCCAAGAGCAAGCGGCACCAGTAGCAGGAACAGAAGACCAGAACTTTCGACACCCTACGGCTCTCGCAGACGTCAAATACTTGTTGACGATAATGGTGTACCGATCAGTAACGACCCAGCCTCGATAGCCACATTCTCAAACTTGGATCCAAACACTTCCGAAGCGAATGCTATCGCTGGAGATGCTAGAATCGTTGCGTGGGGCAGCAATGTATCACAGGCAGAGGTCACATCGAATGTCAAGGACTTCCTGAGGAACTATACGAGGAAATACCGCATGATTGCCGATGGTGAAATAGAGCCAAATGAGCATCTTGAGCCAGATCACCCAGCAAACGACAAAGAATACATGGACACTATGAAGTTGATGTTCAAGCTTGGAACAGAAACACTCAATCTCGATATGAAGAGCCTCAAAGCATACCCCGCTACAGTCAAGCTATGGTATCAATTTCAGGACTTTCCTGGTGAAATCCTGTCATTATGCGACGGAATTCTCAAGGACTTCATGGAGGAATTCGCAGAGGCACGAATGGAAGAGCTTCGTGTGGAAGCTAGCCAGACTTCGAGACAACGACAATCATCCTCGGTCCCCCTGCCTCCAAGCTCCGACGCTGCCACGCCACGAGCTCCAGCAGATATACCAGATCTAGTGAGGGACGTCCAGGACAGAACATACAATGTTCGACCATTCAACCTTGACAAGTCTATCAATCTTCGAGACCTGAATCCATCCGATCTCGAGAGGATCATCTCAGTAAAAGGTTTGGTCATTCGGACGACACCAGTGATTCCAGATATGCAAGAAGCATTCTTTCAATGTCAAGTATGCAGGACAACAGCAAAGGTTGGCCTCGAGAGAGGAAAAATACAGGAGCCCACCAGATGCCCTCGCGAGGCATGCAACTCACCAAACTCGATGCAAATTGTTCACAATCGGTGCACGTTCGCCGACAAACAGGTGATCAAGCTGCAGGAGACACCAGACAATGTACCGGACGGTCAGACGCCACATTCTGTCTCTCTTTGCGCTTACAAAGAGCTCGTCGATTTCTGCAAAGCTGGTGACCGTGTCGAGATTACTGGTATCTTCAAGTGTAACAACGTTCGTATCAACCCTCGGCAGCGAACTGTTCGCAGTGTATTCAAAACCTTCATTGATGTATTGCACATTCAGAAGGTTGACAAGAAGCGAATGGGCATTGATGTGTCCACCATCGAACAAGAAATCTCTGAACAGGTGACTGCTGGCATTCAAGAAGTTCGCAAAGTCTCAGAGGCAGAGGAGAAGAAGATTCGGGTTACCGCTGCTCGTTCTGATGTTTACGAGCTCCTCTCAAGATCGCTTGCGCCCAGTATCTTCGAGATGGACGATGTGAAGAAGGGAATCCTATTGCAGCTCTTTGGCGGCACAAATAAGTCTTTCGAGAAGGGAGGTAACCCAAAGTACCGTGGCGACATCAACATCCTTCTTTGTGGTGACCCATCGACGTCAAAGTCACAACTACTCAAGTACGTCCATCGAATCGCGCCCCGTGGTGTCTACACCAGTGGCAAAGGTTCCTCCGCGGTTGGTCTGACAGCATACGTCACGAGAGATCCTGAAACACGCCAACTTGTGCTTGAATCTGGCGCTCTTGTGCTTTCCGACGGCGGTGTCTGCTGCATTGACGAGTTTGACAAGATGAACGATTCCACCCGATCCGTCCTGCACGAAGTGATGGAACAGCAGACGGTTTCTATTGCAAAGGCGGGTATCATCACGACACTCAATGCACGGACGAGCATTCTTGCCTCAGCAAACCCGATTGGCAGCAAGTACAACCCAAACCTTCCAGTACCTCAAAATATCGACCTTCCACCTACACTACTGTCTCGATTTGATCTGGTGTATCTTGTGCTTGACCGAATAGACGAGCAAAATGACCGCAGACTTGCAAAACATCTTGTCAGCATGTACCTGGACGACCGACCAGAAAACGCCAGTGCAAACGAGATATTGGTAAGTCATCCCTCTTAGTCCGCGTATTTGTGATCACTCACTAACAGCACCAGCCAATCGAATTCCTCACATCCTACATCTCCTTTGCCCGCTCCAACTGCCAACCCGTCATCACCGAAGCCGCCTCCGCCGAGCTCGTCGAAGCCTATGTCGCCATGCGCAAACTCGGCGAGGACGTCCGCGCAGCCGAGCGCCGCATCACTGCCACAACGCGCCAACTCGAATCCATGATCCGCCTCGCCGAAGCCCACGCCAAGATGCGCCTCTCCGACACCGTCACCGCCGACGACGTCCGGGAGGCTGTACGCCTGATCAAGAGCGCGCTGAAACAGGCAGCGACGGATGCGAGGACGGGGCTGATTGATATGAGTTTGTTGACGGAGGGGACGAGTTCGAGCGAGAGGAGACGGAGACAGGATTTGAAGAATGCGGTTACGGAGATTTTGGAGGAGTTAGGCAGGCTGGGAGGGAATGTGAGATATTCGGACGTGGGAAAGACATTGGCGGAACAGAGTAGTATTGAGGTTACGGCGGATGAGCTAGCGGAGGCGGTAAGGGCGTTGCAGCAGGAGGGGAGTTTGCAAATTATTGGGGAGGGACCGAGGAGGAGTATCAGGAGGATCACTGCTGTGTGAATGGGAGTCTGTCGAGGAGGGTGGTCATGATTTGGGTCGGTCTTCTTCATTGTATAAATACTTATGAGATAAATGGATGAGATGAGACGAGCTAAAACACGACTTGACCTCCATCACTCTGGCAAACGGCGCCTCGGCACTCATACGCACCCATACGCCCATACGCCTGTGCACAGGATCCGCTGCATTTCCGTGCATCACACCTGCCCCTTGACCACCACCCAGCACCACCGCCTTTCCCTCTCATCCACGAGGCCGAGAGTGTCTATCAGATGAATTGCTGCTATCTAGCTAGAGCACATATGAGTGGTTCATAGCCTGGTATGGGTGATCTGAAATCGCAATCATTGCAGAAATACCGACCGAAGGGCGATTCGACAGACATGACACAACACGACCTGACCTCATCTCGCCCAATAAGGCTCTCTTGACTCTCACCCTATCCCTATCACAACACACAGAAGGGTGTGGATGCTCAGAGGGAGCTGACCACATCACGGCGACATGGGTGGAAAGTGAGAAGAAGATGAGAAATAGAGAATGTGCACTCGATAACGGGATGGGGAGCTCTGGGTATCTTGGTTGATATTAGTATTATGTGTATATACACCCATCACTTGGGCCTCGTTGCCTCAGATCAATCCGAACAAACGGGCCAAGCCACAAAGAAGCAGCCTCGTGCATCTCGTCCTTCTCGAAAGGCCGAGCTCAGTCCAGCTGAATCCAGTTCAACTCATTTGGAAGCTGTTTGCGCGGTCCGTCATCCTTCCGCTCAATCCAGCACCCCGGAGGGTAGGAAGGCGATATAGTTCACCGGCGCCGGCTCTATCCCATCAGGACTCCCCTTGATCATGATGCTATCACCCTTCGCGACCGTGACGTTCGGGAAGCTGATCCTCGTCTCCGAGTTACCGTCCAAGAAATTGGTCAATTCGTGCCCGAGCGTGTTCTCGTGGTTGCCCTTCCAGCTGCCGAGTTTGTGCTGGTTGAGATACAAGTCCCACGTTGAGATGCCGGGGTACAGATCCCAGTAGGAGACGACGACGTCGTAGACACCCGGTGGGTAGGGAATCACGGCGGTGGCGGTGCCGGAGGTGGAGTTTGAGATTGTGACGATGCCGGATTGGTTCTGTGGAGGTTGTCAGTGAAATCAGAGAGGAGAGGAGAGGGGGAAAACTCACAGTCTGGTATGGAGGTACGGCGACACCTCCAACTCTGTAACCATCGAGCTGCATCGTCTCGGCCTGCAGACGGTATGGGTGGTTACCCACGCGGTTGAGCTCGTCAGGGATGCTGGACCAGTTGTAGAAGAATTCGCTGACAATGTCGCGCCAGACGATGGAGTGGCCGGCCTGGAAGTTGAATTCGTAGAGGATGTTGTTGTAGCGAGGCGTGTCGATCTTGCCTTCGATGCTGGACCAGAGCCCGGGGTACGTGTTTGCAGTCTCGGCGCCGGCGTAGTGCGCGTTGTAGAAGTGCTGGATTACGGTCTCGCCGGTGGAATTGAGGACGTGCTGGCGGGATCGTTAATGTATGTGGGTGAGTGGGTAGGCGTGGAGGAAAGGCTTACGGTAAAGGGGACGTGGTGGAACCAGAGCAGCAGGTTGTCGGGAGTGGTGTCGATGTTTTTAAACATCTCATACACCTGAGGTGGGTATTGCCCTGAGAAACAGGTTCCCGGACCGGTGCCATTGAAGCACGTTCGATCCATGCCGATGGAGTCGGGCATGATTCTGAACCATTGACCGTAGCCGTTGTACTCTTGCGAGATTGGGTTCGGGCCAAAGTGGGTGTACAGAATGTCGGTCAGGGTTTGGACACCGAGGTTGCCGCTGTAGTTCTCGTAGGCGGGCCATGAGGACATGGAGATGGTGTTGACCACTGTGTGTGATTAGCATGCGTGGCAGTATTGATCAATTGACGATTGTCTGTTTACCATCGAGGAAGGTGGTGTCGAATGTGAAGGTCAAGCGAGTCCACTCAGCAAGCATGATTTCCTTTTTGAAATCAATATACGTTGATCATAGCCTGCTCAAGATATTACTCACCGAGTCACGAGTAGGGTCCCAAGCCAAACGACCGTAGGCGTACAAGTTAGACATAGCCATATGACTGCCCAACCACGTCTGATTGAGCCCAACATTCACGACAGCAGCAGAACCACCAAGAGGTCGGTTGAACGTCTTCCCAGTATAAAGATCACGAACAAGCGAAGTCTTATTGTCCACACGCATGTCAAATTGGAAGATCTCCTGCCAAAGCGGTGGCAAATAGACGACATGGTCCTGTTGTCCGAGATACTCCTGAGCAACCTCAAGCTCCATGGCAGAGTTGCTCATGTTCAAGTTGGCGAAGATGGGCTGAGCTGGCTCGCGGACTTGGAAGTCAATGGGTCCATACTTGGCCTGGATGACTACGTTGTCGCGATATTGGCCGTTGTAAATGCCTACTAGCTCTTGGGCAGCCTTGGCACGGTCTGCAGTCCAGTCGGAGTAGTCGAGGAGGTTGTAGACGAAGGCGCGGAACATGAGGAGACCACCGTAAGGTGAAAGAGTGTCTGCGAACATGTTTGCTCCTTGTGAGAGGGTGCGATTGTAGGTGAGAGGACCTGGATGATGTTAACAATTGAAGTATAAGTAACGAATGAGTCAACCTACCTGGTTGACCCTCGGAGTTGGCCTTGATGAGATACCCAGCGAAGTCAGGCACTGCCGCATAGATAGCAGCCGCCTTCTGTTGCCAGAAAGCAATGACACCAGGGTCGAGAGGGTCAAAAGTGCTCAAGTTGCCAAGAAGCATAGGCGCCGCGAAATTCATCGAGGCGCCAACCTGAACACCGTATGGTCTCATAGCGTCCGCGATCCGCTTCATGCCAGCAATGTTTGTCGTGTTGAGAATGTTGGAATCAGCGTTGACATTATTAATGACAACGGCATTGAGACCGACGGAGGCCATAATGCGGGCGTAGTCAGTAACACGGTCGAGGTTCTCCCTGACTGTGCCATTCGACCAAAAGATTGAAAGACCTCCGTAGCCCTAGTTTCTGTGTCAGCTTTCTGCGCCCATTCAAGATATGCTTAACTACATACACGTGTGATACTGCCGTCAAGGTTGTCCCACTGATTTATCCATCGAATAGGCGCGACTGGGTTTGATGCATACGCAACAGGTGCTATGACGATATTAGCCCTGTATACCCATAGCTATCGTATAAGAACATACTGAAGTTGCCCTGTGCCACCATCTGGATATATTCAAAGGCTCCGTAGAGCGCACCACGCTCATCCTGACCAATAATCTTGACCACCGACCCTGTAGTGTCCAACCAAAAGCCATCAGCAATAAGGTCTGGCGGGCTTGCAAGTGCACCGTATGCCTTCTCATACTCGGCGACTGTTCCCACCACTACAGCAGACGAGTTTGGGTATGTCTTTTCAGGAGGATGCTGGACCTTGACGGTGGCATTGAAGACGCCCTTCAAGGCCTCTCTGATCTCTTTCCCTGCCGTATAGACTGGACTCGAGTTGGTGGCATTGAGAGCGACGACGGTGGAGGGCAAGCTGCTGAGATGGCTGGCAGCACCTGGGAACGGTGCGTATCGCAGCCACGCAGCCAGACCTGTCTCGGCTGATGCTATGCTAACCAGCGTAGTGAGGGGGAGGAGGAAGCGCATCTTCACGGTGGTATGTGATTGTCTCTGCGATTGAATTGAAGCCCGCCGGCCAGGCAGGACACAGGGTTCTTTCTATACTGAAACATTGTTGCGACTTAGGCTAAAACAAAGCCTAGTGGTGTTCGCATGCGGTAAGTGAGCGTTCAGGCCATGTGGGGGCTGGTGAGGGGAAAGGCGGGGGGCGGATTGACACTCTCCGCCTGTGTGTGCCTTGCATTCAGGCAGTGCGAGATCAGTCCTCACTGGTCACGGTGCACGTCGGCTCTTCCTCTGCGGCTCCATGCACTCAGGAACCCCCATGAACGGGTATAAGCACCGTCGTGATCTAAGTGACGTTTCATGCTGGTCTGGGGTTGAACCCTGTCCGCGAATAAGCAGGAACGTATTGTATGCACGCAAGTCACACTGATCGTGAAACACTTGATAAACGAATATCGAGAAACTCATCACAGCACCCTTCATGAACTTCAACCCCTGACCCTTGATTGGAAGAATGTCGATAAGAGTCACGAAGAACGGAGAGCACAAGTATACAACGATGAGCGAGACAAGGCGATAAGCTGTGAAAAGCAATAGGAGGATACAAGTCGCTCACACGCAATCTATGTTCGCATCATAGCTCGCCATATCGAGCATCCTGCATCACAGACGCCATTACATACCAATCCCTATGGCCAGGAAAGCTCTTTTTCTGCTTGTAGTCCTCCAGCTCCGCGCACCACCGCACCAACTCGTGCCTGTCCTCTCTTTGGCCCTCTACAAAGCACGTAGCTGCCAATCGAAGCATAAAACAGCTAAGCCATCCCAGGCTGAGATCGGTGGTTGCGCAACAGCTCAATGTGATGTATTCCTGCGAGCGGCACAAGTGCAGTGCGCAGTTGTCGATTTCGGCACTGATGGTGAGCTTGTCTATGTTTGCAAGGCTTGCTGACCCCATTCGTTCGGCATGCCGGACTATGGCACGTAGAAGCAAAAGTTTGTAGAACCACTTGAAATTGTTAGCAAGACTGTAAGCATCCATGGATGACAGGTGACTTCACGAACATAGGCGTTGACAAAAGCAGCGATTCTCAGACTCGAGAACTGGTAGGAGACTGCAAGCGTCTCGACCTGGATCTCAAACCAGAGCTCGGTCTGTTTTTCCTTGTACAGCTCGTTGCAGTTGCCATGTTTCACGTCAATCAGCCAGTTGTCGAGAGACCGATTGATCTCGAGCATGCTAGCTATCCTGTCGGTTGAAGATCCAGGCACTTGACAAGCGGTGCTGCACCGGCCACCTGCAAGTAATGAGCTAATCTGCCTCGCTCTTATGATCGCGCCAATAACACGATCACCAATGTCACAGATATTTGTGATGGGTGTCTTGACAGTGCCATGATATGGGATGGTCCGCCAAGTCTCGTCGTTTAAGAAGAAGTCGTCGCCATGTAAGAGTGAAAGAAGTTGCTGGTTTCTATTAGATATACTGAAGAACGGGTATCATGCTCCATAGACAAAACAACACTCACGAGAGATTGTCGATTAAGCTCCAAGTATGCTATGCCCCAGCTATTCGCAAACGCAGCTGGACCAGCTTTTCGCATCAGCTGCATGCCGGCCTTGTATAAGACAAGCCAAGTAGCCTTGGCACAAGGCTGTGATACGTTCTCCATCAACTGTATCGATTCAGTGGCAGAAACGCTCGTAGGCGGACGTCGATTACCTCTGTAACAATGGCTGCAAAGTTCAGCAGGCACAGAAGCAATCCGTGATTGAGATCATCGCAAGGGCCCGTTAAGCGTCGTCTCAGCGCGGTTGTCGCCTCGTTGCAAAGCTCATGTGACATTCTGATCATGTCCTGGTTCTTCGTTTCTCTACCCCAGTGCTGTGCTGCAGATGCCGCCCAAGCAAACTCGGCAATATTGAAGTCTTTCGGCGAACGCCCACGAAGCGACGTCACGTACTCCTCGAAGCTGCTGTGATGTCTTTGCAGAAACCTACATTAGCTAGCTCTAGCTGCTCCTCACTTGATAGACTTACCCTGGAAGTCCGCGGGTGCCACCAAAGAGGTGCAAGAAGGGGAACGGTACATTCAGATGGGGCTTGAGTGCTGGTAATGTGGTGGTTGGGACGGTTGAGCATATAGTCAATGCAAGACCCTGCTGCTCGGCAAGCTTCTTCCTGCACCTGTGAACTCGTACATGATGTCTAGTTCGTGTGCGGCGTGCATCTTGTCTCTCTTCCTCCGTCTGGTAAAGTGCCTGACGTCCCATGTCGCCGGATATAGGTAGTACCACCGACGGCTCGTGACCTCAGCTTGTAAGTTGAGGGCCAGAAGTCACCAACAAATGCGGGAGCACACAGCACAGCTCAAAGTGTTGCAGCGGTCTTGAGAAGTCGCCATACACATGGTGTGTGATAGCTCTCCACGTCTGCAAGCCCAAATGATGTGGAACCTGGAATGATGAGATGCCTAGTTCCACGGCGTCGAAGGAGGACTGATGATTATAAATCGTGAACTCAACATCTGTTTCCTATGGCGATGTCTCTCGATACCGAACTTTACCCGCATCTTTCGTCACGTCACGTCACGTCACGTCATGTCAATCAAGCAGCTTTCATGCCATCTCGTCATTTGAATTCCTACTAAGCACATATTCGTTGAGCAGAGCGAAATGCTCACTGCTCAGTGCTTCCGAGTCGTTGATCGCCGCAGGACCACTCATACGCTGGATCAGATCTCGGAGCCTCATGGGACTGGCGTCCTCATCGGCATACCTAGCCCGCTCAAAGTGTAAGTCGCATTCCTGAAGCTCGAGTGTCGCACGCATGAAGTTCCCGGGTTCAGAATCAGACTTTCATCTTCAGCGATGCCGCGAAGCCGCACCCCACGCAGAGTTGCTCGATGCGCAGACAAGAATTTGGGAAGATTCGTGTCACTGTATGTCTCTCTCCAATCCCAGTCGAGGACCATGTCGGTTGAACAGAAGGTGTTGAGTGCTGGTACGACGGGAATTTCTGACAGAATGTCCAAGTCCAGCTCTGCTCGGCATGATCCAGTGTTCATGCTCAGGGTGAGAGCTGTCAAATGTTCAGCGTTGCAAAACGCCGTCATAATAGTGTTTCGCTCTGAGTATATCGCGTTGACATGGGAATGCATAGAGGTCACCTTCGTCACACGTAGAGTTCGCGCCAAGTAACCCTCGAATTGGTGAATGTCTTGGCTGCCAGAAAGCCTAGAGTCATACGGCAAGTCCATATCCATGCAGGTGAAATTGTGGCGGTTTGTCAAAGCATTCATGATCTGCCAGCACCCAGCGAGATCGTACTCGGGGCTATTCTTTCTTGGTGCCAAACAGAGCGTCGTGTAACCAGATTTTGGGTGTTGTTTCGCGAGAATCTCCCACGCCTTCTTCCCAACTGGACTGAAGGCTTTGCAAACCAGCCTGAACGCGTGTAGATTGGGTGAGGTTCCATCTGCCATTTGCGGGTATGCCAGCTCCAAAGTAATGCTGGGGGTGAGCTCGAAGGGTAAAGGCCAAGCAGCAGAAGTGTCTGTGAGTCGTTAGCCGGCAGCATACAAAGCGGTTCATAATTATTATACCAGGATGTGAGGCTTGCCCACTCGTCACACTAATGGCAGACTCGTTGGCGGCCATGACGATAGGGGTCGAGTCTCGCAATGTGCAAGGTATTCGGAGATGGATGCAGATTTCGTGCATGGGGTTAATGGGAGACGGTGTCGGCAGGAGATTCTTGGAGACGAGGAAGAGCGTGCGATGGTGCTGGGAGACTTCTGATCGTGACTAGATCTCAAGAGCTGTGAAAGGGGCTCGTAAGCATTGGCAGGATTCCAACAACAGTGACTGAGCTGCTTTCTTGAGTGGAAACACGAGCGAGTGGAGCAAGGGAAGTAACGGAACAGAAAACGAACGAAGCAAGAAGCAAGAGAAGGAGTGAAAGATGACTCACAATCTCAAAGCAAACAGACGCGACGACGACCCTGTGGCAAGCTGTCCGAAACGAGTGGAGCCGATTGATCTTCCGCTCACTGTTTCAGATTTCAAGGCACATCTACTAAGTGAAGCACGATACATGCGTTTCGATCCTATTCGATTGTGAAAGACTACCTTCGCGAATCAGCAAGCCTCGAGGCAGGGGACTTTGACATGCTCAATCTTGTCTAATCCCCATCGGCACTCCTCAAGCT
>Ga0058698_10000113_pt1 | contig 44834 bp, 41 predicted proteins | sample AgamicAsSfe_FD_67288 | JGI IMG/M metagenome (GOLD analysis project Ga0058698, IMG submission 67288) | Agave microbial communities from Guanajuato, Mexico - As.Sf.e | ecosystem: Host-associated > Plants > Phyllosphere > Phylloplane/Leaf | place: Guanajuato, Mexico | collected 2012-05-30
TGTGGTCTGGTCCCCCTGGACCTGTGGAGATGTCGATGAGGTCGCACGCGTTTTCCACCGTCTCACGTCGCTCCTTCTCCGGGTCGTCGTCGTCGTCTGGAAGGGTGTTCTGAACAAGACCGGCTGATTGCATTATGCCTTGCGAGGTTGAAGGTCTACTCTCGGACCTCCTAGGTCTCTCGGGCCATAGGTGGTGTAGTATCTTCATCTCTCCAAGTGCACCAACCTCGACGGCACTATTCAACTCGTCCGTCCACGTCTGGGTCCAGGGCTTCAGCTCGATGTATCCGGCTTCGAGCATGTTGGCGACCTCAACCTCGACGGGCATCATGCTGTCCTTGTAGAACCAGGTCCCTCTAACAATCTGAGCGACATCGCTGAGCGGTGACCAGTATATAGGCTCCATGCGTATTGCGTCAGTGTCCATGACGACATGGTGTAGTCTCGAGACACCCACAGGCACCTTTGCGGAAGGCCCTGGTTTCGGCTTGGAGGATCTTCCGGCAGGCGCCTTGTCTTTGGCAGTGGACAGAGCAGGCTCCATGTCGTCATCCCACTTGTAGCTGTCGACTTCGTGGATAGTCGGGCGATGGCCTCCTTCCATGGGCGCCGGCTTCCATGACTTGGCCAGATTGCCTCTGGACGGGGCTCGGATGAAAGGCGTGCCGGTAGTCGCAGGCTCGAGGGGAGATATTGGGCCAGGGTCGTATGCCTTGAGTGAGCCAGACATGGACTGGCCGTAACTGCCAGAACCAGAGCCAGAGCCAGAGCCAGAGCCGGGTGTCTTCCTGTCGACCAGCTCGGCAGACCTCGAGTACTGCCCTCGGCTTGATGAGCGGCCAGAAGGTATGTCCCTTCCCTGGATCGAGCCTTCCTCGCTGGAAGCGCTAGCGCCTCTCTTCCTCTTCAGTCTCTCGACGGCCGGGTTGGTGGGCGTGCCACGGCCCGTCGCGTCTTTCTCGCCAAACTCCTCATTGTGCTTCAGAATCTTCTTGCGCAGGTCCAGCCACGACTCCTGGATGGCGTCGTTGTCGTACTGCGAGAAGGGCCGCGGCGGCACTCTCTTGGCCGTCGAGGTGCCCGTTGGCGGCGGCGGGAGCGGAGACAGCGGGTCGTCTATAGCGAGCGGCGATGTGTAGAAGTAGCGGACGGGTATCGCAGGCGGGGCCTCGGTGTTGTGCAGGACCTCGCGGATATACTGGTTCGCGCGAGACGAGAGCGTGGGCTCGTTGCCTGCCATGACGGTTGGCGTGGTTTGGTGCTGGCTGGCTGGCTGGCTGGCTGGCGTGCTGCAACTTTGGAGAGAAGCAGTCGTGGAAGAATCACATCATATCATGATGCTAGCGTATCTCCTGCCTCCTCACGTGTATCTGTGAAGACGACAGCTGGCTTGGACAAGGTGGTAGCCTGAGGATGCTTCCTTGTTGTTCTAGGGCGGTATATTTCCCATCATCGTCCAGAGCACTGACGCAACCGCCGCGCTAACACGACGCGTGCCTGAGCATGTGAACAGCACTCCGTCACCCGCCTCACCGTCTATACACAAAACAAAATATACACTCCAGCACTAACATCACACATAGACTGCGATACGCATGTTGTAGTTAGATATTGGTTTGACATCTATTTCTATCGCTTTATTGCTCGCTGTCGCCTTCATCGTCAGCACCATCAGGCGCTGTCATGATGGCTGCAGCTGTACAGCCTCGTCAATTTGGCTGTCTCCATCAAGTACAAGAGTCTTTCGTTTGGTTGCCGAGAGGCCTTTCGTTTCATGTCGATGAAGGTTTCATTCTCGCGCGTGAAGAACGACGTAATCGTGTGTCCCAGTGCTAGCAAGTTGAATCGTTGGATAACTTCAGATCTGAAAGACATCAAACTGTAGCCACAGAATCCATGGACGCGAATCCTATCAGTAATGCCTGCTGTCTCAGATTCTTCTGGCTGGTTGAGCCATAGTACCACAACTTCACCAGTGTTCGGGTCCAGCTCTTCCTCTTCGTCCGAGCTCGAGCTCGTATCGACGTGCTCTTGGATGGCTACATCACTCTTGGCATTGGGTGACTTGTGTTGCGTGTTCGACCTTGCTGTCCGGCCTCTGTCCCTTAACTCTCCCTTAATCTGATCCCACATTGCTCTGTAGTTCGCGATTTTGCTAGAGCCGTTCTGATAGAAGCAACCGTCTCGATAAGTAATGTTCTGATGCGCCAGGTTATACAACAACCATGCGTGCCATTGGAGCGAGGTGGTGAACTTTTTTCCCGCGTCTAGCTGGGAGAACATGCCCGCACCGAGACGCTCACCCACTGTGATCTGCTTGTAAACGTGTGCGAACTCGGCGCCCTTGGAGCCGGCTTCAAAAAGGTCTGTCTGCAGGAAGTCTCGTTCGAACGTGTCCCACCATCGTTTTGCCATGGCCTCATTCTGTCTCCATTGATCATACGCGGACTGGGCCGGCAGTCCTAGTCCTTCTCGCACCTTTTTCTTGTTCTCATATCCCTTGTTCTTATATCTGCGCTCTGTACGCCCCTTGCGCTTCTTCGCCGGTTGCTTGCCCTTGCCCGCCATAAAAGTGTATCCTCGGAGCTGGCAAGTCACGAATCGATATGAGGAGTGAGTGTAAAAGTAGGGATCTGGCAGAGGTTTTCGTCAACGCACGCGTAAGAGTGAGTGGGCAAAGATGACGGTCTGTGCTAAAGCAAACAAACGCTCGCGCACGCCTATACTCACTTCTTAGATGACTAGACATACGTCAAGTAAGAGAAGCGGAATTAAAAGAGTCTACAATAGAGATTGCGAGAAACAACAGGGTGCGTTAGGTACGCTTAATAGTACAAACGTAGCCGCTAGATTGATTGTATATCAGAGAATACATAGCTACAGATAGATTGTTGTTTGTGCATAAAGAAAAGAAAATGTGTAGCCATGGAATACATGGCGTCTATATGGTGGTGTATGTCGCGAAAATCGCAAAACAGATTATACACGTTAGAACTGACATGACACATGGACTGCGATACGCACTTTCTAGTTGGATATAGTGATTTGACATTTGTTTGTAGTAATGAATATTTTGGGTATCTTTTTGCGCAACAAGTACTTTTGCCCGAGCTCAGTGAGTCACCGCCCCTGTGGCACTTCTCTGCAGTCTTGACCTCAAGACAACTACCGCGTGTATGTGGCCGTCCCTAGCTCTGCCGCACCCCTTGCTGCCAGCCATTCGTTGTCCGCCTCTTGAGAGCTTCCAAGCAGCGTCCTAACATCCACCTCCAACTCCGCCCAAAGGGCCTCCTCAATCTTGCCTTTGAACTCTTTGTCCCTGCCATGGCTACCCGATAGCACTATCCTGCCTGGTGGCTTCCCCAGCCCACTGATAGCATCAATGACAGCTTCCTGTAGCTTCGACCAGAACTTGGCTCGCGGCGCTTCGTAGACAGGAAGATTCCACCAACCAAGATCTGAGCGGGCGACGTAGCCGATCATACGTGGTTGTGGCTGTGAAGATTTTCTATCGCAAGACGTTTGATGCATGCTCGCGCTGAAAGAGCTGTCGTCGAAAGCGATGACGAGAACGTTTTGGTGTTGTTCTTGCAGCGTTTGATGAGTACACGAGGCGTGTACCAGAGCTGCGTGAGTAGCGTATGATTCCGGGTATATGACGGAGCCTTCCTTGGAGGATTTGGACGATGTGAAGCCCGTAAGTAATAAAGCGCTTTGGAATAGCGTTTGCTGGGCCCTGCCAAGTGGGAAGACGACAGCTGGCGTGATCTGTTTGACAGGAATTTTAAGCTGAGCTTCGATGGTCGTGTGAACTCTCGAGATAAATGCAGCTAGTACAACGCTGTCGTTCCGGTTCCTTAGAATTTCGTAATCTGAATATCGGAACATCCACCGCGACATTAGGTCTGTGTATCCAGCGTCTCCAGGAATTTGTACCACGTCGATTGTTGTTCCATTCGGATATCGCGCAGCCACTACTGCCTGTGTTGTTGTGAAGTGGACGCCGATGCTAGGAGTGGCATCTAGATCAATCTTTTTCGCGCTTGTGAGGTCCTCGGTGGCGCTTTCTTCGGTGATGGGTATCTGATGGTGGTATGGTACAGCTCGTGCACTAGCCAAAGGCACAAGGAAATAAAGAAAATGGGAAAGTTTCATTTTGGAGTCGTGAACTGATTATTACAAAAAGAAGAGTGTATGACGAGAAAACCGCTTCAAGAAACAATGCAAGGAGAGACAAGTGGTCGTTGGTACAGACACAAAAATACGTGAACAAAGCATGAAAGAGCGACGGTGGTGAGTAAGGTGTGGTAGGTGAAGAAGCAGCAACGGCAACGGCAGTACGCTCGTCGTCCCCTCCATCCATCAGCGGGGCGACGCCTGACACCTTATAGGAGTCGTCGCAAAGCATCCGATCGTACCGTCAGGGCTTGGAGGATCCGAGGTTCTGGCAAGGGACATGTGGATCCGCCCACTGTACCGCAAGCACTAGGCTCATATAAGCTAGCCTGGCGTGTGGCCGGTGCAGACTAACCATCTAGAATCTCCACGTACCTGGTTGTTGCCAGGGGACATGCCCATTTCTTTGTTCCGATACCCACATCTTGGAGGGTCAATTGGTTTTTCAGGACCGTCGGCGAGCGACGTTGGCGCCTATATATGAGGCTGTTGGAAGCGCGCTGCCCAGGTAGTGCCCAGGTGGTGCCCAGGTGTCAGTTGAGCTGAAAATAGCAGCCCGTGCCAAGACCGGCACACTCGGCACTACTGGAAAGCTTATCTACCCCTCTCTCGTACTTTTGTGCTAGCTATCGTAGACAAGAGGTGGCTCACCTGAGCCCTGGGCCGTTTGACCATCTAGCACTCTATTGATTTATCGCATCTTCTCCGCAAAAGGGTTCGGCCGAGTCAAAATACCTGGCGGCCTTAAGCACTGTCGACCAAAAGACCCTTCCATCGTACATCGCGTGCCGCTAATCGTATTCCGTATACCTGTATATGCGCACCTTGCATAGCAATTGCATTTCCTCAAGCTCACTGTGTAACACAGAGTTCATGGGTTTCGTGCAGCTTTACGTGCGAGAGGCGTGCGATGCTAGTCGATGGGCTGGTCCTGGGTGCAATGGAAAGGCTTCTCGCAAGCTTTTAGGCTTATCCTATTGCTCAAGAACATTGCTCCAGTCTTTCGACGCTGTGCGCTCAACTATCTGATGTTTAAGTGCGGCGACAACTCGTAGTCAGGAGCTGACACCCAAGTCATAAATCATTGTTGCTGTCGCGTCCGCATCTGTTCTAGTGCAGCGCCGCAACAATAGGTACCTAGGTAGGATCCGTGACCTCCTGTCTGGGGCGTATAGCCACGGTGCTTACCCATGACATCTGACAACTCTCCCCTACAGCGCAGCCGCGTAAATGCGCACAAGCTTGACGAGAGAGGAGCCGAAGACTGCTGTAATCTGGATGAGGACAGGGCTCGCTCAAGGCGTTCAACAAGCTTCGGAGTGAGCTGAAGGCCTTAGTAGTCGGATGTGTTAGTCACCACACACCTTCCTGATAGACACCAAGGAGTTATCGACGTACTGTAGCTCCCTCTTCACGAATATTAGGGGAGACTTCACTTCTCTCTAAGATCTTGGTACCATCCAGCAACCGAGCGGCTATATGCGGATGTCAGAATGAATGTCCATGGTCGGAGACGCGTCGATGCCTACATCAAGAACCATGCCACGACATCAATTCTACGACGCGTCAATCATTTCGGTTTCACTGATATTCCATCATGCAACAAACTTGAGACGCATCATCGGCGTTCCCCATCAACACCACCGGCCTGAAGAATGGAGAGAGGAAGACATCTCCCATGTCCTGGATACGATACCCGATGATAAGCGAGAGCCTGACCGAATGTAGATTAGTAAGTCATACATAGAGACACCTGAGACTACGAGCTTTGAAACAACCTACCGTTCGGCAACGCAAGCTTGAAGATATTGTCACGCTCACTGAGGCCGACGTCGACATCATCCTGCATCGGCGGTCTGTCCGTATACCTCTGGATGACCACTCTGCATTTGAAGACTCAAAAGGCTAGTTACTTAGCATAGAGCTTAGCACGAACCTTCTGCTGCTGCAGGGTCACAAAGACGACTGGCTCGGTGCACTTGAGAATTGTTACGAACCTGAACTTGACAACAGGATCAACTGTTTGGAAAAGTGTTGACTTCTTGACTCTGTGTCTGCTTGTTCTTTGGGAAAGTTTTGGACTGAAATTGGTCCGTTCGACTTCCTAGTCACACTCGAGGAAAATTTGAGAGGTAGGTATTCATGTCTGGAACGTGTCGCTGCAAATTCTCCAGGTTCCGTTCAGTTGTTTGGTGCAGATGGGGTGTCTGAGCTATGAAGTAAGACGCTGGGCAGGTGTGCGGAGCTTCTCAGCTTGCCTATAGGCTGCTGGAATGGGATAGGCATCCGCGGCGAAAATTTCCTCTTGAGCATTAGTAAAAGCCCAAGGATATTATCGCTGCACGGCTATCTCAGAGACGATTTAGTAAGTCAGTCCGGATCAACCACACGTCACTACAATCGCCACAGTCGCGGCTCGCGATGTATCCCTCACTAAAACAACTTGGAATACAAGTGTGTGAATAGAAGTGGATACAAATATTGCGTTCGAGAGCCCTTCAGAGCTATTTATAAATTTCCGAAACCGAATGTCTTGGTTTACTTGGTGAAAACAGTAGGGATGACTATATTGCAATGGTCAGATTGGATTGTTTCCGCTAAATCTTCGCACTATCTATCTTCGCCAACTCTCTCTTGCATCGCAAAGCAAGAGCCTGGAAGATCTTGCCGATCGTCTCTTCATATTCCTTGAGAGACAGATGTTCTGCCGTAGGTTGGAGTTGCTAATCTTCAGTATGGAGCGTGATGACAGAGAAGAAAATAGAAGAGGCAATCCCGACATCGGCAAAGCTTCTAGAATCGGGTGTACTTCAGAAGCCAAGGGAAGTGTGTGGTGGCGTTTGGCGGACTGTCGTAGTCTCCTTACGGGCGAGCTTGGCTCCGAGACAACGGGATCAAGTTAGACATTCTAGATTTCGATGCTCATCATCATAGATGGCCAGCAGGATTTTCAGCATGGGAGCGTGAAGTTTAAGCGGTTAAATGTCGCATCACGTTGGGAGTGCCAGCGAGCCATGAATCTCGTCGCGAACAAAAAACAAAAACCGAATCGGTCTCCAATGCCGTGCCTGTCCCTGACGGAGATATTGGAGTAAAACGCGCTCAACACCTGCAGGAGACGGGAGCAACGGAGCGCACGTGGATCTGCTACTAGGAATCTCGCGTTCGCAACACTGCCAGCCAGCCGGCTTCATCTCCGCGGTGACTAGCGCGAACCCAAACAGCCTCACAAAACGATCGCCTCCACGCCACAATACCTAGCGACTCCCGGTCGATCGAGGCTTGGTAACATACTTTCCGGAGTTTACGCAAGGAAAAAATCCTGTTGCTGGACCGCAATGGATGTCATGTGGGGGGAAAGGGTCCAGTTAAGGACCCAAGGGTCCCCAATCGTATGATGTATTCATCTCATCTCTCTTTTTACGTACGTGCGTGATTCGTTTTTGCTACAGCCCCAGGTTTTTACTGGGATGTGGTTCGTTGGTCTCCTCTTGATGCAGTCTCTTACTGCTCAAGGCTTCCCTTTGCATATGCGGGGAGAGGACCTTCGGAATTCGAACCTGTTCATCAACAATGGCGAGCTTCCGCGGGATAGGTCCATCTTCACGATTATTTCGTTGGTATGCATGATGGTGTTGTCGTTGTTACTAGGTAAGTGCACCTCCCATACTGTATCAACATCAGAATCAGACGACATACCTTTTGCATGTGCTCCACATCAAGGAATTCACACCAAGCTTGCAATCATGTTTTAACACATATCACAGGGCTGCGATGGGCAAAACTCAGACGGAGCATCGTGGTTAAGCGCAGCCTCATGTCAACGCTCGTTCTTATGTTATACGTTCTGGTGTTGATGTTCATCACCTGTTCAGCCGTTCTCGTAGCAGGGCAAGGACTGTACACGTATGGGATGTGTCTTGCAGGCACATGGGTTTGTCTGATCTTCTATACGTTCATCAAAGCTATCATGTGAGTAAGTACTGTCGATGATACAGATCACTGCTAACGATGGTAGCTATGTCTTTCTGGTCGAACGCATCCACGTCGTCCGCGCACCCTTCTTCAACAGGCGAAAAGACAAGCTGTACCTTGGTTGCATGGCCATGATAATCATTACGTACAGCTCAGTCGCCATCAATGCATACTGCAACCACGTCGTTGAGTTACGTGCGTCAGACGGTCGGTGCCACTTTGGCATTCGCGGTGCCGTATCAATACCGTTCACGGTCGTAAACTTCTTCACAGATGCGGTTTTGACAGCCGTCTTCTTTTACCTGCTTTGTCCTATCGTACAGATACCCGGTGTATCTGTTCTCTCCAAATTCTTCAAGATAAAACCGAACAAAGAAGGAAATACAGTCGATAGTGGAAATGATACCCCAGCTCGAAAGAACATTAGGACGCTGTTATGGAAGAGCATCATTGGCTCACTGTTGATCGAGATTCCAATGGCGGCGAACATGATCCAGTTCGTCTTGACAGATGGCGAGGAACTGGGTATGATCTGTCTTACAATCTGCCTAGTCGATGGTAGGCTTTCTTTCCCGCACGTCTGTTACATCGAAACTAACATTCTGCAGTATGTTGGGATGCGCTGGTAATCCATTGGCTGACCTTCAGTGCGTCTGGCTCGGCCGCCGAAAAGGACTTGTCGCGATCGACGGTGGTTTCCAGTGAGGAGTCATCGCATGACCAGATACCACCTAGATGCCGTTCTCGATTGAGTCTTGATGGCGAAGCCAAATCCGTCAAGCAAGAAACGACCGAGAAGTCCAATGATTTACAACTCGATGCTATAGACTTCCGGTGCGAGAGCCCTCGAGATTCAACAACTGATCTGATACGGCCCGCGGCTGTGAAGTGAGAAAATTAGACATTGTTGTGGTTTTTATCTCTCTAAGCAACCAGCAAAAGATCAACCTTGATGTAGGCGTAGTTTTAGTCTACGTTCACACCAAAAGAAACATTTATGCTACCCCAAATCGTTTCCCGGACGGAAATCAGCTCTTCGGCTATGTCATCCTAAACAAGACCGGATACGAGCGCCCTGAGTATGATACTGGTATCATACGGAGCATATCATGTCTCATCACGGACACAAGCGGACTGTTCGCTTATGTCTGTGATCAGTTGAACAGGCGCACAATTGAATCGAATCTAAGCCTGGGAAGGTAGCTGCAAGGTCGAAGGACCAGCTACTAGCGCTGATCGATGCAAGAGTGAGCATGCAGCTTGGTTCGCCATTTTAATATTGTCAATCATCGCCTACGCAAACTCAAAGGGTCAGTGCTCATTCCAAAAGCAGTTTCGAAACTAGCAAGGTCCACTGGAGGAGGTGGATGTATATGCACAGTGGCCAAGCATGAGCGCTTCAGTGAGCAAGATTGCTGGGCTGTTGCCAGGAATGAAAGGTTGGGTGCGGCGAACTCTCTGATTGCCCATACCTTCCCGTAGAAGTTGTGTAGAATAGCAAATATCAATAACAAACAACTCTGCAGCAGAGGTACATTGGTGGCCTCTCATTTTTATCCTCTCAAAGGACAATTCACTGACAATCAAATAACTGCGACAGCGGATTAGTGCAACGAACAGTGGAGAACAAATCTATATCAATAACCAGTCTTTCCAGGGACTATCTCGTAGCATGGTCCGCCCTTCCCAAACATCTTCTGCAGATCCGCAACGATCACATCCGGCCTCTCGTGCGCAGCGAAATGGCCACCTTTGTCGTTGATACTTTCATGGACAAGAGGGCCTGTTCGCATGTGAGTATAAGTTCCATGCGCATTATCATGAGAGTCATACCTAAGGTTTTCGCCCACAATCTTGGGACAACAGTGATCTCATTAGGAAAGTGCGCGACACCAAGCTTCACACGATCAACCCACTGACTCGTGCGCTCTCGATTGGGGATCAGATCCGTGGGGTTATGTTGAGCTTCATAGTAGATCCTAATATGCGCATTGGGGCCTGCAGTACTGAACCAGTAGACACTAACCCATGTTAAAACCTCATCGTCGGTCCACTGATAGCTATCAGTCCAGTCAACCAGCTTCTCGTAGATCCATGCCAGTAGAGCAACAGGGCTGTCTGCGAAGGCATATGAGAGTGTCTGCGGCTTGGTAGCTTGTAACTGGCGATACGCTTGACCGTCGGTAAGAAACCACTCAGAGCGCTTCATGCCTTTGGATTCAGCATCTGTGTAGGGAGTCATCGCGTGCTGGAGAGCAAGTACAGGCTGTGATGTAAATGTCGGCGCGTGCGCGCGCACCATATTGATGTGACTGGCGAGAACATTATCCGGATAGAGAATGCCCATCGACCTGGTTATGTAGAAGCCCCAGTCGCCGCCTTGAGTGACATACTTCTCGTATCCGAGGTCCTGCATTAACCGGTGGCAAGTCTCAGCGTACTGCGACAGTGCAAAACCAGGCTTGAGGATCTTCTGACTGAACCCGAAATTCGGCAGGGATGGTGCCACGATGTGAAATGCGGGCTTGCCTTCTTTCTCACCATCTTCCAGGAGTGGAAGCAACTTTGTGACCTCGAGAAATGAGCCTGGCCACCCGTGACTGAATAACAGTGGCACTGCATTTGGGTTAGAGCTTCTCTTGTGTACGAAGTGTATGTCGATTTGTCCAAAGCCATCAACCTGTACTTTCTTTCGAAAGTTTGGCAATTCGTTGATCTTGGATTCGACTTTTCGCCAATCGAAACCGGTTTCCCAATGTTTCGCTAGACGCTTGACGTCCGATAGTGGTGAACCATATGGCCACTGGTCAGGTGTATCCAGTTCATCAGGGAAGTCCGCGTCTGACAACTTTCTTTTCAGCTTCTCGATTGCGGTGTCTGCAATCGAGATCGTGTAAGGCTCAGGTTGCGAAGCCATCGTGAGTGACGTTGTGAATGTTGGAGGTGTCAACCTTGTAGTTGTGCGCTCTTTGTGTGATGCGACCCCTCAGTTGAGCCAAAAGCCAAACAGCGCCCTTTTAGCTATGCACATGTTGACATCATGTGCCAAGTATGCGCTCTTAATACGTCTGCTGCTGCGAGTAGTTACTGCTATAATACTTAGTAATGTCGCAATTGTAGCATGTACGCCGCATGGAACCGTACTGGGATAGTTTCCCATTTGAAACAACATGCGTATCTCGAATGGAGCAAGTGTCTCTTTGTGTCATATGCTCCGCGATCGCACAGTACGCTGCTGATCGTGCTGTCGCGCGAGCTGATAATTCGGTGGCTGGGTAAGATGACAGCTAGTCCTCTTCGAACGGTCGACTCGGCGCGTGTCGCGTATGCCATTACGCCATCATCCCCGACGTGTCGTGCACGAAGTCAACAACCCTGTCCTTGATGAGACGGCGATTCAAACATCCTCATGACATCTGCACGGTACTTCCATCGAGCACGCATCTTTCCGACAGCGCCCCAGGTATCTACGTAGGTAGGCTCCGACAATACCGAGAAAAGCGATCACGAAATCTATCAAGAAACACCGCCATCTACGACTGATCAACTTCTAGTAGAAAGTAAAGAAGCATTTAGAAAAGGTTAAGCCTACCGAGGTCGTATTGCCTACGACGGGTGATGATCGTGGAAGAGCGCTTTTCAAGAGTTTGACGGCATTTCGGAATGCATCGCTCGGAACTGGTCGGAATACCTAACTATCACAAGCGCGGGGTCTCCGCAGCCTACCATGACGTTTATCACCATAGTGCAGCACGATAGGGTTGTCATTGGCTCTTGATAAGGGACCCAGATCTATTGGCTTCTATTGCTACGATGACTGAGCGCTCTAAGTCACCTGCGTCGAGGTTCGTTCTGAACATCCTCCGCAGTATTCATAGGCTCAGGTGAGCTTGTTGCACTCGCATCATTCTAGGATTGTTAAGCCTATGATCGAAGGGTCTCGCAGTCTGCAAACGTATTCAGTGAAACCAATGGGCGAATCGACATCCAGGGCGCGAGTCACGACAAGTGTATGGCTATCGTACGGCAAATTCTCCTACGGCAAAGCTCCGACTTTCCATCCCGAACCGAAAGATTGACGGGCCTATACCGGCCCTATCGGATTGCCAGACTTGCAAGTATATTAGGCATCACCTCTCGAAAGCATTATTCGTTCTTTGTTCTTACTCTCTTGTCCCAGAATGAGCTCAATGGCGTCGGCCGACCACGCGAAGAGCGTATATGCTACTACCAGTGAAGCACTCCAAGCAGCCAAGCAACGATTCGCAGAGCGGAACGCTAAAAGCTCGCATCTACACGAGGAATCGAACAAAGCCCTGCCAGGCGGTAATACGAGAAGTGTACTTCACACTGCGCCTTTTCCGGTATTCCTGAAGAGCGGCAAAGGGTATCAAGTTACGTCCGAGGATGGGCAAACCTATACAGATCTTGTTGGCGAATTTACTGCCGCTTTATATGGCCACTCGCAACCCCTCATACAATCAGCGCTGGTCGATACTATCAACAACGTTGGTCTCAACTTGGGTGGAACGACTACCCTGGAGATGAGGCACGCCGCACTGATATGTTCGCGATACAAGCTTGATCTCATTCGATTCACAAACTCAGGCACAGAGGCAAATCTTCATGCCATCCAAGGAGCGAGGAAGTTCACCGGCAAGAGGAAGGTTGTAGTTTTCACAGGGGGCTACCATGGCGGTTGTTACACGTTTCCGGAAGATCACCCTGCCGAGAACTGTGTAGACCAAGAGGAATGGATTATTGCAGAGTTCAACGATGTTGAAGACACGAAGAGGAAGATCGAGGAGTCTGGAGACGTAGCTGCAGTGCTCATCGAAGGCATGCAGGGTAGAGGCCCGTGTCTCGTGGGTACTCATGACTTCCTGCATCAAGTTCAGGAATCAGCAAAGAAAGCCGACGCAATCTTCATTCTAGACGAAGTACAAACAAGCCGTTTGGCGCCGGGTGGGCTACAAGAAGTCGAGGGGTTGGAGCCAGACATTACGACTTTGGGCAAGTTCCTCGGTGGAGGAATTACATTTGGCGCATTCGGTGGGCGAGCAGACATTATGCGCGTATATGACCCACGGGAGAAGGGATCTTTAGGACATTCCGGCACTTTCAACAACAATACGCTTGGAATGACAGCAGGATACACTGGCCTTGCGAATGTGTACACACCCGAAGTCTGTCGCAACTTCAATGCGATGGGTGACAAACTTCGCCTCCGTCTTCAAGAGCTTTCGCATGGAACCAAAATGACCGTTACGGGTTTGGGAACGATCATGGGTATACATTTCTTGCATGATGGCAAGAAGGAACTAAGAAGCTTCCGAGATCGGCATGAGGACCTTGACCTGAGCATGCTATTCTGGCTCGAGATGATGGAAGCAGGATTCTGGATTACTCAACGAGGAAGCGTAGCCATCATCCTAGGTACACCCTGGGAGGAGTTACAAAGGTTCTCAGACTGCGTACGGGGATTTCTGGAGAAATACAGGGGATTGTTGAGTATTTGATCTTCATTCCCGAACTTCGTTGTTGCTGGAGATCTTGATGCGCTTGGCTTCCGTAACTTTCATGCGCAAGTGGCGCCTTGTGAAGCTCTCCCAAGATAGTCACCGCATCACCGTTGTTCTTTCGGAACTTTTTGAGATACGGAACTTTGTAGTCCAAGAGGTACATAAAGCCAAGCCATGACGAGATCAGGCACATCTTTCGGTAAGATGTCGTGTTCCATGCAACTGCAGCTTTCCCCGGGACTCTGCGCACCAGACTACTCGAGATATCCATGTAGAAGGTCTCATAGTATTGTCACTCCAACGGGGTGTAGTCGCACTCGATTGTGAGATGTTGTACCTCGGGCAACGAGTCACTGATGCGCTTGCTGTCAATAGTGGATGCAAAGCTCCTACGGATCATGATACGCTTGAAGACCCTGACCATACGCTTACCCCAATCAGCCAGTTAAAGGTTATCGTCTTTAAAGACCCACTTGTCGAGAGCCTCCTCGCAGAACGTCAGGGAAGCTTTCGGGTCGTCGTCTGAATACTTCCATGGGTCGGCTTGATCGAGAACATAGTCTAAGGGGCTTTGTTCAGGTTCTTCAGATTCCTCAGAGGAGGGGAAGTCCTGGAGATCAAAACCAAGACTCTCCGGCCAACTAGCTTCTTCACGCATTGCACTCTGAAGGAACGCCATGATGCCCGTGAATTCATGGAGACTGTTGAGCGTTGGTGTGCCTGTTATGACGAGGCGGTTACAAAACCAAGGTTACCTAGGTAGCTTTGTGACATGGTGTGCACGGATACTCTCGCGCTGTGGGATAATCATCCGAGTCGCATTGCGAACAGTAGTTCTATCACTAGAATAACTTGCTACGAGAGTGAACGGAAATTCTTCTTCATACTATAATAAAGCGTATTAAGAGCTATGTACATAGAGATAGAAAACCTAGAAGCCTACATTACTATTATTCTTTATGAGCTTTCTTTTAAGGAGTTACTGTAAGCTGCAAGGTAGAGCTTGTTATTTCTATACCTGTTTACGTTTTCTCTTGTATGTGGTGCTATCTGAAGATATGAAGCCGACAATGCAAAGCTTATCGGCCCACCCCACTTCCACAACTGGGCCGGGCCGCGACCGCCCAGTCCCGTGATACATTACCTAGGTACTTCATGACACGACAATCAAGCTCAACAGCGATAATCCGACACAAACTCTAAGATGGCCCCTCTAACCATTGATCCGCCCCTTCTCAATTCCGCAAACCCCTGGTGTACAACTCTCGATCAGCTTCAAGAGCTCTACAACTGTCCTCACACAGGCGCTATCACCACTCGCACCTCGCTGATCGGAGGTTTCCCTCACGACTCTGGACATCATCAATTCGCGTTCTTTAATCCCTCGACCCACGCATCCAGCACTCCCAACAAGGACCTTGGCGGCGACGCAAGCACGACAGGGAGTTTAAACACGCTAGGATACTCACCCATCCCACTCTCCGAATACCTGGGTTTTGTGAAAGCCATCAGCGATGGTCTAGGTGATGAGCCACCCAGTGGGAGAAAAACGTTCAAGCCCATCGTCATCTCCATAACGGGTTCTGCAGAAGAAGTAACCAAATGTTACCACTTGATCCACGAACTTGGCAAGTCCGTGAAAATGCGCCTTGCCATGGAAATCAACCTCTCTTGTCCCAACATTCCCGGAAAAACGCCGCCAGCGTACGATTTCACTGCATTGCGGACGTATCTCGAGGCGCTCAAGGTCGAGATCGATGTCGGCTTAGTAAAGGCAGGCGGAATAGATGAAAATGAACGAGTGGCAGTGGGCATCAAGATACCACCGTATACGTATCAGGAGCAATTTGAGGGGCTACTCGGTGTATTGAAAGAAAGTGTGAGCATGAAACCAGTATACCTGAGCTGTCCAGTGGACTTTATAACGGCGGTCAATACGCTGGGTTCGAGTCTACTCATGGTACCAGATACTGAGGTGGATAAGGGCGTCAGACCTACATTGAAGTCAACAAATGGATCTGGTGTAGGTGGTCTAGCAGGCGCGCCCTTGCATCCACTTGCACTGGGAAACGTGTATACGATCAGGAACATGCTGGACAAACACGAGGATTTGAAGGAGATCGCGATTGTTGGAACAGGCGGAGTGGAGGACAAGGCTGGATTTGAGAGGATGCGGAGTGTTGGGTCAGGAGCTGTGGGGGTGGGAACAGCGTTGGGAAGAAAGGGTGTGGATATCTTTGGGGAGATAGCTTCTGACTGAGAGGTGTTGAGATAGTTGGGTGTAAGGGTTTGCATGTGCGCATACACGCGTGGACCAATAAATGACGACATTCAAAGTGTTGTATTAATGAGCTAGCGCTACCCTACTCTTTATGATAATATACAAAGAATCCGCCTCAAGAACACCCCAGATTCCGCAAATTTCAAAAACTAAAAGCCACAACGCAGAGGTTCTGACCGCCCATAAAATGCTGCGCCGATGCATGCCAAAAGAGTTGCCAATTTCATTACCCTTTGTCTTACCATTATGCACCAAAACACCATGCTTGCAACCCAAAATGCACACAATGTGAAATAGACTGAACGTGGAAATGAAGGGAAGGGAAAAGGGATGGACGTATCAATATCGACTGTCCGACTTCTGTCGAGCGTGGGCAGCTTTGCTGTTCCTCCTCTTCTTTAGAAACTGGCGTAGCCTGTATCCTCACCACCAGCATCATCCATCCAGCCCGCACCAACCTCACCTAAACCAGGGCCATGGTGATGATTTCGCGCCATGCCCTCGCCCTCGCCTCGTTCGACCCATTCCTCGTTGATGTCATTCCAAATGCGTTGGAAGTAGAGGCGTAGTGATCGGAGGCCACGGAGGTACCCTCTATCGATGCCGTCGGGATTTTCAGGTGGACAAGGTAAGTCGTCTGGTAGAGGGTCTTCTGCAGTCACGCAGTTGGCAAAGTCGACAATTTTCAGCTTGATCTCTCCGTGCTTCTTGGGTGACGGTTTAGAAGCGACTGTCGGCCCTGGTGATGTAAGTCCAGATGGTATTGTTGAAACGTCTTCGTTGCTCGGGTTCGACAAGCCGTTAGGTAAAGAGGGTGCTGCGTCTTTCTCCTTCGACTCACCGTCCCCACGATCATAGAGCATCAACAAACTACTCGCGTAGAATCTGTATCCTGGAAGTTTTCGTATCATGCGTTCCAGTTGGCTGATCTTCTCCAATATGACGGGTATGTGTCTGTTTGCTGCTTTGTAGCTCGTCCCATCCCAAAAAAAGCGCTTAAGCGCGTCCTGAAATTCTTTTCCTGCTTTCAGATCTCGACCGAAGTACTTGTCCTCGAAGATGTAGCTCTGGGTCTTGGCGTTCCAAATTTGCATACCGCAGACTCGCACGCCGAGTTGAGCACTGGTGGTCATCTGACACTTGCGCCGTTGAGACCGCTGTTTCTTCTCATCGGCTTCCACACCATACTGGCGCGTACCCATCTTCAAGTCTAAGACACAAGGCCTTGTCATGCCAGCAGTAAGGTCTTCAAGAAGGATGAAGTGTTGAACGCGCTCGTCAGGCTGGTGCTGCGCCTGATCGGGGTTGGAAGGTTCGTCCTTAAGCGGAGCACCCGTGCCATTAGGAACAGCTGGAGCTGGCAGCATGGTACCCTCCGTTGGCCTCTGAGCATCGGAGCCATTGAGTGTGCCGGAGACTTGCACAGACCGACCCCTGTTCTGTTCCTTTGCGTCGGTCAGGGCGTTGCGATCCTCGTCCATGGCAAATACCTCCTCCTCGGCATCACCACCATAGCCGTCCTCTTCATAGTATTCCAAGTTGTGTCTCTGGATAGTATCTATTCCCAAAGGTCTCCTAGTAAGTCCACTTCCAGAATGACGACGGCGGGGAATAGTGTTTTGCGATGGCTTCAGAGTATCGCCATTCATTTCTGGTCGTCCAGCCGAGCTAGAAAGGGCAGAATCGGGGTTCTTGTCGGAAGCATGTCGGTGTGCTTCAGCTTTCAGAACTTGTTTTCGTGTGCACTCTTCTGTCAGTGGTGGATGCAAACCAGATACATCTGTGCTATTTCTCCTTATGGTAGGCGCAGAACCAGCCACAGTCTGTGGTGTATCTCTTCCAGCCTTGCGGGTAGAGATCCCATGGTGGTGGTGACGCGACCGATGATGGATGGGTGGCGGTGCGAAAACTTGACGAAGCACTTCTTCTTGTAATTTTCTGTTGATTGTCGTGACACCCCAACTGCTGGTATGCTGCAACGGAGGCCGTGTTGGACTTTGAGAGACATGTCCGTAATCACTCTGGTTTCGCCGATGTTGCTGCTGTAAGATCGAGGAATTCCTCATCCATGGATCTGGAGTGGTGGAACGTGGTGGCACACGAAATAGGTTGTCTGGGATGATATGCCGATTGTTCTCGAATATTACCTGAGGAATGGTCATACCAACTTGTTGCGAGTGGCTGACTACTCGGGGTTGTTCATCTTTGCCCCGATCTCCAGGAGCTTTGGAAGCCTGTCTTGAAGCATTTTCTGACTGTGTTGCAGAAGTAGTTGGCGCGGCATCAGATTTCGCTTTGTCCTTGGCGCCCTTTTTCTTTTTGGGTGCTTTTCGATAAGTCACGTTCAAGACACCAATGTACCTATAAGATAGCAATGTTAGCAAATGACTTAACTGAAACATGGGACGAACGCAAATATCTTGCTGAAGTCTCAGCTTTGATCGATAGCAGAGGGAAGTTGTCGTACCTTGGCAAGAATTCCAATAGCTCTGGGTGCTGCCGCTCCACTGTTTCGTAGAACTCATTCTCACGATTGTTCAGTTGTTTGCAAACTGCTCGTCTTGAAAAACGGTAGACGGTGGAATGGCCGCCCACTTGGTGATCGTACGGCTTCAGCTCCACAGCTCCCAGTGGGGCGGGTGGCTGAGCTACCTGTGGCGCAGCGGCTTTAACTTCCTGTTTGTGCGTAGTCGCAGTGGGCGTCGTTCCTAGGTCATCAGTCGCACTGGATTCATAACCAAGATGTGACTGAGTAGATTCGGCAATCGACTCAGATTCAGATTCAGCTGAAAGCGCATCGCCAGCGGACGTCAGCGGTTGTTCTTTGTCTTTCTTTACGGAAGTCGCCGTGGAGATATCACCATGAAGGCATTGATTGGTATCTTGGGACTGTAGAGAAATTTCTACTTCTTGTGGGGTTTGCACATCCTTCTCTGTGGCCCAGCCCTTTGGCCCCGCAACTTCGTGAGTTGAAGCCCTCTTCTCGACAGCATTCACCTCTCTATCTTGGTTCTGTGTTTCTGCAGGCAGTTGCTCACTTGTCTTGAGACGCCTATGGGGGAAGTATAGAGCTGAAGATATTTGCTCTTTCTCCGATTCGTCGTCTTCCTCCGAGCCCGGTGTACGTTCTCTGTTGCCTCCATCTTTGACTTGGAAGTAATCGGACGGCTCGTGATAGTGTGCTGATCCGTTCGTTGGTGCGTGTGCGTGAACCTTCTCCACCGCCGAGGTAGGAAGACTGCGTGAGAGCAATGATCTTGGGTCCGCGCCAGGGGTCAAGTTTCCGAAGCCGCGAATGTCCTCGAGAAGACGCCGCGGGAATTGCTTCTTGTCTGGAGTGCTCACATCCGGTCGCGTGCTTCCGTCAGAGGGAGTGGCGACAGCGCCTGGTTCCGTGCGAGGTGCGGCTTTCGCTTCAAAGTATGACTCAATTGGACCGCCCAGAGGTGACTGTACGACGGAGGACGCCATTGACGCGCGACGGAGCTGATCGATCAGAGCAACAGTCTCGTTTGTGGCTTCCTCTGAAAGCGTGGACAGGGTTCTCTCAACGGACGGACGCTCTCTCGCCTTGTTGTCCTTCTTCCTCGGTTCTTCGGTAGGGTCGCCATCCTTGAATACGCGTAGATAGTGGCTTGCTTTCCGACTGCGGGCAGACGTAGGTTGCTCAGTCTTGGCAAGTGTTGCTTCAATCTTCTTTTCCATCTCAACGTCCATGACAGGCTGGTCGGAGATCATGTTGCCCTTGAACGGAACAGGCTTTCCCTCACGCCATTCTCTATTCCTACGTCTCTCCTCGCTCTCGAGAAGAGCCTCGTATTGGAGTTCGGGACGCGGTGGGGTGCTGGGGTGCTGTACGGGCGAATCGACGGGACTCATAAAGGGCGGAGGACTGTGATGGATGGCGTCGAAACCCACACCAGCTGCAATGGCTGCGCGGGGGTTGAAGGGGGTAGTCAAGACGGCTTGGTGGTCGATAGAAGAAGTGGATGGCGGCAGGGTGGAATGTTTCCTGCGAATGATGGGCGGATCCATCAATCGCCTCTGGGGAGGTGCTGGTGCTGCCATCTCTGACAGACTGTGTTCGGGAGCATCGTTGGCGGGGTCTACATTGCGTGCGCTGGCCCGCGGAGAGGAGATGGGGCTGTCGGTGTGGAGATAGGTAGTCGCGAATATGCTGTCGCGCTCGTCCAGCTGGGGGCGGTCAATTGACGACTTCCAAAGGTTGTTGTTATCGTGGACAATGGGAGCCGTGCGTGAACGGCCCGTCTGGGAGAGGGTCTTGGGCGTCACTTGGTCGTGCTCGGGGTCCGGCGTGCGAACTCCATGGCTGGCGTTCGACCTCACCGATGCGGGGGGTGAGGTATTTCCTTGGGCGTCCGGCTGGGGTGACATGGGCTCGACATTGATTCGACCGTTGGGAAGGCACCTCGTGGCAGGATGGGTGGCAGATATTGCCGGGTGGGCGCTCAGGTCGTTTGCCAGGATGCGGTCGTTTGGGCGCGGCGGAGACACAGCGGAGGGCCAGCAGGGGCGGATCTTCCAGATTAGCGTGCAGAGCAGCGGCGCTGGCGGATGGGAGGGCTGCAGATGTGGTTCCAGGGTGCTAGCGAGCGAGACACCAGTGAGAGATGCGAAAGGTCCACGTTCTAATTCTGTGTGGTTTGGCGTCAAGGCCAAAGTGGCGCAAAGATTATCCCAAGCGAGCGGCCCAATGACGTCTGCCTGACTGCCACCGCGTAACAAAGCGCGTCAGTGCAGATGGCCCGAGTGGTTGGTGGTTTCGCGACGGTACCGTGCGATGTTTGTTTACACAATGCAGAAGACGGACGTGGAGAGGGCAGTTTGGCCTCTGGCGACAAAGACAATTGGGCTTGGCGGCAATTGCGCGGGCAATTGCTGCGACGTCGTGGTTGCCTGTCCATGTGAAGACGAGGCAGGAGCGTCCGTGCACAAGGAGCCACATGAACGATGTCGGCACGGTTCACGGACTGAGCTAGTCGACGTTGAACGCTTCCAAGGTTCAACCCACGACACATGCCATCACCATAGGCTGCAGTCACGCGCTGCAGCTTCACTTTGCAGCTTCGTTGGAAATTGGAAAAGCACAATTCTTGACATCTGTGACACAAGCTAGACGTCTTTTCGCCTCCGCGCCGTCCTCCCCGTGCCCCTACAAAGGCCCGTATCCAAACTATGCGGTACCGGCTATACCATCCCATCACGATTGCCTCACCCCTTTCGCCGATATCAATCCGTGCTCTGCCCAAGGTCTTTTGCTTGCATTGACTATGCATGGGCTCCAGACGTCGACGACCAATCACTCGAGAACGTGGCCTCTCACCGCCTGCTGCATCCTTACGTGACTATCGCTGCACGTCGCTGTGATACCGGTACAGGAATGCTTCCATCTGGCAGGACCAGAGTGCCACGACGACCAAGGCCACTGGTGGGACGTGAACATGCCGCTGCTTCCGTGTTGCTCTGACCCGCACAGCATTGCCTAGAGACGAAATCATATTTCCTCTTTGTCATAGCATTCAAGTGTCGTCTATATTACGAAGGAATCGATCTGTAAAATCCAGATCACCAGTAGGGCCGAAGTCACCTAGTGACGTGTCGATGTCCAGTGCTGGGAATCTAATGTCCTTCAACGCCCCCTTGGACATGTCACCTAAAAGCCCCTGAGATCCTTGTGAAGCTTTGTCTGTAGTGAAGCTCCAGATCGATGTGATGTTGTTCTTATCCTTCAATGGAATTCGGTCGGTACCAGGAGTGGGGCTCTTAGCGATTGCGTCAGCTTTCAGTACCCCATCACTAGGACTGAGAGCGAACCGCAGATTGCTTCGTTGTGATTCTTCAGGCTTCTTCTTCACTGTGCTGAACGCGAATGGTGACGCTGCGCCAAAGAGGTCCTGCGTACTGATGGGTGGAGCCTGCAGTACAGTCTCGGGTGCCAGCGGTTCGTCTCGCTGGACCGTGAAGCCAGAATGGGGTGTAGTTGCTGCGATGGGAGCGGCCAAATACGGACGGGGTGTATCTCGAAGTGAGGGTTGTGAATCCAATCGAAGGACCTCAGGCGATACTATGGGGAAAGTGCTTTGCTGGAACTCAAGCTGAGCTCGCAGCAATGCGGCTTGTGTAGACCAGTCAGAATTATGACTGCCTCGACTTGTGCGGAAATCCGAATTCTCATCCTGGACCACAGTAACATGTCCTTCCACCTGCGGAGATGCTTGCACTTCGACGGTAACTTCCTCTGTACAGACCTCCTGCAGCTCATTCTTGGCTTCATCCTGGGTAGCAGTCTTGTCAGCAACTGGTTCTCTGACTGAGGGAGCTTTCTCTGGCGATGAGTCGAAGTTGACTGCTCTCGGCCTCAGTTTCGATTTTCTAGAAACTGGCCTGGGCGTGGACGCATTATGTGTATCTTGGTGACTGGAGCGTCGTGGCGGTTCTCTTGGGTTCGAGGCTGATGTTGAGTTGATAGATCGGCCCGCAGACTGCTGTACATCATCTCTTGTACGTCTTCCTTGACTTCCTATCGAAGAAGTAATGATCGGTACTGTCCGCTGTGACCGTTGTCCCGACTGACTGCTGTGAGGTGTTGCTATGGTCAGAGCCGGAGTATCACCTGCCTCGGTTACTGAGTCTGCAGCGGTTAGGACTTGTGCCTGAACTTCCGTATCGGCACCCCTGGTAGGTGAGGATATCATCATGGAAGCCGACGCGCTTGATGCCCATTCCTCTTGCTCCAATGCTCCAAGTGCCGATGTCTGAGCCTGAATAGGTGCTTTTGGGAGACTGAGCCGCAATTCTGATAACGTTTGTGTTTGTGAGGCGCTATTTCGCGATCGTGATCGTGTTGGAGACGTGTCCGTGTTCCGGTTTGTGGCTTTGCGCATGTCGACTCTGGCGGAGTCAGGGCGACGCAACCAGAATGGGTTTGTCATGGGAGAGCGACTTTGTATGCATCTAGCCGTGGATATGCTCACGGATTCTATCGTTTCGGGTACATCTTCTTCGTCGTCGTCGTCGGGTAAGGGCGCTGTCGCGGGCGGGACTTCGATTTCGTCGAGGCTATCGTCGTGTTCGCGGCGGTCGAGGTCGTCCTTGGCAGCCCTGGATGTTTCTGGCGACTCTGTCTGGGGCGGCGCGGATTCTTCGACGACAACGCTTTCAGTGCTCCTCCTCACCCTTGCGCTGCTCCTATGCCCAATTGCGTCTCTTCGACCAACAGCGGCCTTGTTGCTCTTGTGTGATATCTTCTTCTTCTTTTTTTCTACTATGGGTTTTGCCCATGGGTTCTTCCAGTCATTGTTGAAGGGTCCTCTTAGCCCTGCTGTGACAATGACGGGTGCTCGGCCACGCAGATATCGGGATGCAATCGCTTCGATTCTTCGTCGCTTCGCTGCCCGGTGCTCAGCGTCCTCGTATTCTGCGAGTGGTTCTTCGAGGAGGTCTTCTGGGTCGACATGGAAACCATCAAAGTCCAGTCCCCGCTTCAGGTGAGGGTGTAAATAGAGCGGCATGTTTATGGGCAATCGTGACGAGAAGCTTGTCCTCGACACAATGCAGCTCTAACTAGAGTCCAGCATGTGACAATGTTCTATGGGTAGCAGCAGTGATGATGTAAAAATAAGGTGGGGTCGGGTCGAGTCGCATCGTCGTTCGGCGTCTGTGTCGTAGCTGCCACGGCGGCGTGAAGGGAGGACCAAGCTCAACAAACAAGCTCGGGAGACAAGCGAATGAATCCGCCAAGACAAGATCTGCTACCGTCTCAGAGATGGAATAGCCGTTTTCTCGGGACGGTCTAGTTCTCTTGATTGACGGGATAGTCATCGTCGGCGCATTGTCGTCTTGCGTTTTGCGGGAGATCGTATGTGGTTGCTGTGGGAACGACTCCTTAGCGCACGCGGGGATAGGCCGTGCATCCGGCATCAGATGTCATAGATGCTCGCTAGTATATCGATATACACCCGATAACAAGTCAGCACGACTCGTCGACGCGTTCTTGGACGTTGCGCCCGCCATTGAGAAAGCCGCAGAAGCAATATGCCGTTTGCGCTAAGATAGCAGCATTATTTTGACGCGTCGGCGCCAGCCAGCAAGTTTCCTCCTCACCGCTTCATTTTCCAGCGCCCAAACTTGAGACATCAACACGGCCAACGCGGCACCGGCCGAGACAACCACCACAACCACCACCATGGCCAAAAACCCACCACAGCCCAGCTACTTTGAAGGGCTCTCCGAAGAATGGCCCCAGGAATCACCAGCCACAATCGCACGCAATGTCCAAAGCCCGGCCGTGACTCCCCAGAGCGCGGCAAAGGCCCGCAGTCGTCTTCCCCGCATGCGACAGTCCTCAGGCTCCTTCTCCGAGATCCAAGTGCGCAGCATCGGCAAAGAGCTTCGGCCGCCAAAGCAGAGGAGCGCCCTCCTCGAGCGCAGCTACAGCGACATCAACGCCCCGCCCGCCCCGTCATCGCCCAACGCGTCACACATTGAGCCCCCACGTCGCGCCTCGTACTCGTCTTTTTCCATCTCGCAAGGCTCCGGCATTCACTATGGAACAGTCGCACACAACACGGTCGCGAGATCACCCACAAAAGAGCCAGGATCCCATGACACGCCCGAGTGGAGGCGCAGGCTCGTCAATGGCGAAGTAGGCTACGGCGGCCAGACCGACTTGTTTGGCCCCACAGGTCTTGAGAACATCTTCCAACCACCGGCCGGAGGTGCATCAGACGACTCTGCGCAACCAAAGCGCAGACTTGGGCTGCTGAAGGGTCTTTCTGCCGTTCCGTTACCTTCGAGTCCACCACCATGGCCAGCCACGCGACGGAACGCGCAACAAAAGGAACAAGACCACGATGCCACACTAGATGAGCAACAACAACAAACAGAACTAGAGGAGCCCTCCCACAATGAAACAACACACGAAGAAGAGCCATCGGAATGCTCTCAAAATCTTATGCCGCCGCCAAGCGACCCGGTACGGACTGTGAGCGGCCAGATAGAGTACGAGAACGAAAACTTCAGCCCTGTCTATCTTACCATGACCGGGAACATGAAGACTAGCCAGGCTGCCAACCCTGCCCCCAACTTCAGAGGATCCGAACTTGCCAACCGGTTACGCCAGATCGGATCGCCGCCCCCAGACCATTTTCAGTCCGAGCAAGAAGAAAGCGCACTGGGTTATAGCCGCGAGGACTCATCTTTTGCCAGACTGCAAGACGAGTCGCTACCAGAAGGCCTTCCTGCTGGCACTCCAGATATGGCGGACATGAACCGGAATGTAGAGTTTCGAAGAGGTGGATATTCTAGGGACGGATCTTTCCATCGCAAGCCTCTCAGCCCGTCGCCAGAAAGGATAGCTGGGTCGCGACCATCCAGCAGTCGTGCCGTCACAGCTCAGTCGAGTACAACCACGAAACACCCTTCGCCTCCTCCAGCATTGGTCACCAACCCATCTACACCACATCGTCGACGCGAACAATTCTTGAGTCCAGACCGAGCAAAAGGCTCTGGAAGTCCGTTGAAGCTCTTCGATGCGCATGACACCTTCACAAGTAACCGTATACAGAGGCGACTTAGTCAGCTTGAGTACAAATCTGAGAAAGCTTCTAGTGTCAAAGAGGGCACGGCAGAGTCAAGCAAGGCGGCGCCGAAGCAATCGAGGCTGACATCGGTAGAAGAAAGGAGCATGCAGAACCTCGATCAAAGTCAGTCGGAACTGCCATTCAGACTTCCGTCTTTCGGCCAAGGCCAGCTAAATCAGCACGAATTCTCTGGTGACTACTCTGCAATAACATCCGATGATGATTACGATGCGCAAAACGATAGCGCCCCCGACGAGTCACCCTCTACAGATGTTGCGCCTCCTGGCAGCCGCCAACCTTTCAAGTTCCAGCTTGACGAATCACCAGTCCGACGCCAGCCTTCAAAAGCTCGTAGACGTGTATCTAGCCAGGCAGCGAACCCAATAAGAAATGTCAGTCGGAATGTCAGTCGGCCAAAGTTTGTACCACACCGGAAGGTCTCTGAGGAAAAGACGGAGGCATTTCCAGAAGAAGATTTTTCAGAAGTTGTTCACGAGTATGCTGAAGGGAAGAGAGGTCCGACATCGCCGTTCAAGAACCCTACTCCCAAGCGTAGAAGGACAATCACTGCAGCAGATGAAGATGAAGAGAACGAAGATATACCGAGTGATGCTGAAGCAGGCACAATACAGCGTTCGCATGCAGCCATCCAGGCGGTTGTTGGACGTACGCAAAAGGACGGCAGTCTAGATCCCTCGACGAACATTGCCGACTCAGAGACGCTAGCCCGACGGCACATATTGAGACCACGCAACCCTACGCCTAGTCAACGAAGGCGAGAGGAGATACAAGCAGAGATCATGGAAGCTACAGAAGCTTTCATCCAAGCTTCACCAAAGCTCAACACAATTCAGGAACACCTAGATTCATCTATCATGTCAGATACTGATACAGAACGAGAACATGCAAAGGCAGTCGCCAACCAGGTCGCAGCTTTCACTTTGAGGAGGCAACCTGGCGCGCGCGATAAGACTCGCAAACGATCTGTAACCACGCAAGATTTCCTGGATGAAGCGCTCAAAATCATGGACTTTATCCGCACCAAGGGTCGACCAACTAGTGGTTTGGGCAGCCTCGAAGAAACGGAAGCCGAGACTCAGCTGCTCGAAGAAGTCAACGACCATCCTTCCAGTATGTTAACGTTTGAAAGGCCCCCGAGCAAGGAAGGACGACAGTCATCCTGGCAGGACGCGAATAAGCGAGACATAGATGCAAGAATCGAGAATCACCTCCGCAAATACCAAGAAAACGAGAACGATACTTTCTTGAACTCTTCGGTCAACTCTATTCGAGTATCACGCCTGAGAGGATCTGCAACACCAGAAGGAGAGAGTGTGGTGGTTGAGCAGGATGATATTCGGATCACGGACAACCCAAACAGGCACCAGACCGAGGATGACGAGGACCATCGCCCTAGTTCTGCGCCTCGTGGAAACGCCACACTCCTATCGACAGCTTCATCTTTCGGAAACACAATTGTCACAAACGCATCACGTCGTTCGGAATGTGTCGCGACGCTAGCTCCCGAAGCGGTGGCGCATCTTATCCCTCAGCAAGTCGCAGGCATGAGCTTTGATCGCGACAAGAACATTTGGGTCCGCCAGAAGAACCCGTCCAGGCAGCACCAGCTACAAGCGGAAGAACCAAGCGCCATGAATGCTAGCGAAGATGATCCTTTCGGCAACATTCCTGATCTGACAGTAGAAGATACGACTGAGCTAGATACTAGAACAGGCTCTCCAGTCCGCCTCCAGCCTACAGCAGAAACCATCCTCGAAGATACAGAGAAGCCAGACGACGACGAAGACTCGCGTCCAGTGACCCGTGAAGGCAAGGGTGTCGCATACACGGAAACAAGCTCGGCACCTTCCAAGGCCTCGAACTTTGGCTGGAGCTTCCCCAAAACTGACACACGAGCTACATCGTGGAGCACTCAAGCCCCGCGGATATACAGCACACACAAGATGCCTCATGCGCCTACAACGTATGCCATTCCAGAATCAGAAGAAGATGGCGTCGAACATGAGATTCAGTATTTCGAAGGGAGGGACCACGCTCCTGCAAGTGTGCAACGTCCGCGAGTACGAAACGTTACTATCTCGATCGCTGAGCGCGAGGATCCAGCACGCGAACCTCAACCCGAAAATGCTCAGAAGCAACGCCGCCAACAATGGGGACCCTCCAGTGCTCAGCAGATGTCAGATAAGAAGCAACCAGCTTGGGGACAGACAAACGGTACCCGTACCATGTCGCATGGACGACCCAGTCGTCTGCCCGTCTTCAACGGAGATGGTGACTTGTCGATTTTGGATGATGCCCCGTCGAAGAATTATCGGATGGAGTTATCGATGAACGTCTCTGCGCCCTCTCTTCGCCATGGACGACGGGATACGCTTGTGACTGCACCATCATCACCTGTAAAGGATGTCACATTCATGCTCAGTGACCTACCTGAGTTTACTCTCAACCAGATCGATGAGTTCGATCTCCCAGATCGAGTTGTGGTGAAACATAACGGTAGCCGGTTTTCTAAAGCTCTAGAAGATCGTTATGCACAAGGCACTGCTGAGCTTGTGAAGGCACTACAGGATGTCGAGCCCGATGAGCCTTATTGGGAAGATCTTCGTACTGTCAATCTCCACAAAAAGGACCTTAACAGCTTGCACCGTCTAGATGAGCTCTGCTACCACCTCGAGGAGCTCGATGTTTCAGACAATAAGATCAATCAGGTTGAGGGTATTCCTTACTCCATGCGTCGACTGCAAGCACAGAACAACTGTCTGAATGGACTTACCTCTTGGACGACCCTCGTCAACCTACAACACCTTGACATATCCGGTAATGATATCGACAGATTGGACGGCCTCGCTGAATTGGTGCATCTCCGAATTCTGAAGGCGGACAACAACAAGATCAGATCTCTTCAAGGCATTCTACATCTCGATGGCCTGATGGAATTAAGCGTTCGCGGCAACGAGATCGACACGGTTGACTTCAGCCGAACAAATCTGTGAGTCCGATTAGAGACTCCATCTCATCATTGTTTGCTAATCTGTTCGACAGGAAATCTCTCACTGATCTGGATTTGAGGAAGAACCACTTGCTTGAAGTACGGAACCTGCACTGCTTGCCCCAGCTCCAGCATCTCAACCTTGGTATGTTTTTCGGTTGCTACGTTTGCTAGGACATTACTAACGATACGCAGACGACAATGAGATAGAGGAGTTTCCACTTATCGACACGGCTTTCAAGCCTTGCAGATTCCTACGGTCTATCCGTATCTGCCGGAACGGAACCACGATGCTTGATGTTGATCAGTACTTCCCTAAGCTCGAGTCTCTCTATGTTGATGGCAACTGTTTGACCCAAGTATCTGGCCTAGAACATCTTCGACATCTACGCACATTCTCCGCTCGCGAACAGATCCTCAACTCGGAGTCGGACATGGAGATGTGTGCGAGCAATCTTGTCAGGAATACAGAAGTCCGCAACCTGTATCTCTCGCTCAATCCGACGTACGGCCTTCAGATCTCGCAACATCTACTGAGTCTTCAGCGCCTAGAATTGGCTTCCATGGGCCTAAAGGAACTACCAGATAACTTCGGTCAGCTTACGCCGAACATTCGATCTATCAACCTCAACTTCAACTCTTTGACAGATCTTCGGCCACTCCTCAACATCAAGCGATTAAGTGAGCTTCTCCTGGCAGGCAACAAGCTCGAGCGCCTACGTGCCAACGCAATGGTCTTGGGCAAGCTGGCTACACTCTCGAAGCTAGACTGGCGAGACAACCCGCTCACGCTTCGCTTCTACGCTCCGACATGTGAAAACCGGGTCATGTCTCTCAGGCAGAAACCCTCCGACGAGCAGCTCACGAACCGCTTCGTTCTACCTGAGGGGGAAGTTGAAGCAGATGTGCAACACCTCCAGCGACTGGACTACGAAACCCGCATTAGGCGGCGGGTCACCGAGATGATGCTTGCCAATCTATGCAGGAGCTTGAGGGAGCTCGACGGGCTGCCGTTCGACAAAACGCGCGTGCTCGTCAAGGACGATGTATGGGAGCGCCTGCTGTTCCTTGGCGTTATCCAGCGCAAACGAGCAGATACTGCTGTCGACGACGGCAAATAGTGGTGCATACGATGATGAGAACATATAAGCATGGAGTTGTGGGGACAAGGACATTTGGGAATGGAATTGGCGCACGTTTCGCAATTACATATTGGGTTTCGCATAGCGTTTTGCATATGGTTTTGGTTGGGGTCTTGTACGATACTTTTGGAGTTGCGTTTGGTGGTTTCATTGTTCTTCGCGAAGCATCTAGTACTTGAGCATTTTCTAGGCGCATATCTTTCGGCGCAGAACAGATTCGCATAGGCTTCATTGCTGAAGAGCGAGGATTAGATTATTTGTAATGACTTCATGAACCGTATTTGGTAACGAACAAGATTCTGCATACCCCGCTCGGCAAGTGCTCTCGATGACTTGACGCCTCAGGATCGCTGCAGGCGGAACTTGGGTGAGCTGATCAGCCATCCCCCGCTCTCCACTAAATAGCTCCGCTGAGGCCCGTGCATCCTGCATCAAATCGTTCCAGGCCCCGTGACACGTACGCAACCATGAGCCCACAAGTTGGTCAGTTGAGATGATCTCCATTCACCATACACCTCACAATGGCAACTACTTCTGACGAAGACAGGGCGGTGCAGCTTGTGGAGAGGGCAAATGAGAGCACCAAGTCTGGCGAATTAGCTGTTGCAGCTCGGTACCTGCGTGAGGCTAGTACGATTGCGCCTGAGCATCCACGCATCAAGGAAGCATGGGTTGCGCTGAAGGAAGAGGAAGACAAGAGCGAATTGCTGGGTTACTGTCGAGCTTGGGTGAGGAGCAAGGATGAACACGATGGAGAAAAGGCACTCAAGGCGATAAAAACACATGGCTTGAAGCAGAAAGAAGCAGAACAAGCGATGGATATTTTGTTTGACTTCAAGGGCGAAGATGATGTATTGGATCAGGTCTCGGGTGAGCTACTGAAGAATCCGGGAGCACAGATGTGGCTTGCGAGAGCCGTCCGGGAGCAGCCGACGCGGATTTACTACGAAATGTTCGAGCGGGGTGACGACTCTATCGACGGCTTGCTCAAGGTCTTGCTCAACCGAGCGATTTGGCCCGACGATGAATCGTTCAAGCAAGGTCATCGAGACATGTTCATGCTCAGTCTAGCCATGATGATGGAGGAGGCGCTCGAGCACCCAGAACGTGCGATGAAAGGCATTGCGCAGCTGCTCGCTCATTATGCAGAGCATCTCAAGGGTATCATCGATGCGGATAGCTTCGACGTGATTCTCACCTCACTGGATATCCGACTACCTGCCAGCCTACGCAGTCAAGCTACCCTCGCAAGTATCAAGCTATTCGAACTTGCACCAGAAACTGCCAGCGAGTTGATTTCAAAGTTTGTTGCGGCTCGGACCAAGAAGGGAGAAGCGAACGACCTCGTTATCGCGTTTTCAGCGGCTGCAGCCATCTTCCCAGTCGCTGTCACGCCAGCAGCTGCATTGTTCCTTACAGAGGGCTTCGTCAGCACATTGGTGCCTAGGGTCCAGAGCAAGAAGTCGCACAACCTCGAACAAGCGACTCTAGAACTTATCAGCGCTGCATGCGTGGATAAGAATTGCCGAGAGGCGATCAGCAAGCACTGCAGAGAATGGCTGGAGGACGTGGTTGCAGAAAGTCAGAATAAGAAGCGGGCTAACCTAGCCGCGCTCATACTCGTCAAGCTGGGCGAGGAGCAGCCGTCTGAGGATGCGCCAAGGATTGTCAGGGCGGAGAAAGTAGACCAGAGTGATCTGATCGCTAGCTTCAAGTCAATGGTCATAGGCGGCGACACATCTTCAAAGCAGGATTCTGTCGAGGGTCTAGCATATGCTTCTCTTCAACCCAAAGTACGAGAGGATCTTTCCAAATCGCCCAAGTTCCTCAAACGCCTCATCGAAACCATGAGTGATCCTTCATCACCAAAGAACATCGTATTTGGCGGTCTCACCATTTTCGTCAACATCACACAATACCTCCCTTTGCAATCGGAAGAGGAGAAGCGCATGGCACAACTAAAAGCCTACGCCAATGTCCAGAAGCCATCCGCACCACACGTCCTACTCAATGACGAAGACGTCGCTATACGATGCAAACGCATTCTCGAAGCCGGGGTTGTCCCCCTCCTCGTCCACGTCTGCAAAAAGGGCTCTCCATCGATCCTTACACAGAGCAGTCTGATACTCCTCTCGCTTTCGAAAGAGACCAAGTCCCGAGGTCTGATGGCCCAGCAGGGCGCGGTCAAACTGCTCATCCAGATCTGGGACCACATATCCTCCACCAACGATCTTTCAACCACAGGCACAACGCCTTTCCCACCAGCCGCCTTGCCCACGACCGCACAAGCACTCTCCCGACTTTTGATCAGCATAAACCCTTCCCATGTCTTCAATGCCGCGCTACCAACCACATCAGCCATCCGCCCGCTCCTCAGCCAACTACAGCGAACAGATTCGAGCACATGGCAACTACACGCATTTGAATCGCTGCTCGCGCTCACAAACCTCGCGAGTTTGGACCGGAATACACAAGACCATATTATACGCCAGTCTTTCGATACTGTTGTCGATGATCTACTACTCAGTGCCAATACTATGATACGACGTGCGGCAACGGAACTCATATGCAATCTCATGGCTTCACCAGTATGTATTGGGAACTTCGCTGACGGAAGCCCCCGCGCGAAACATCGCTTGCACCTTCTGCTCGCCATGACAGATGTTGATGACGCTGCTACGCGTTCAGCGGCTGGTGGCGCACTGGCTATGCTGCTGAGTGTTGATATCGCTGTGCTGGAGTTTTTGCAGCAGAAGAAGAGTGTCGAGTGGCTGGTAGGGCTGTGCAAAGATGATGATGAGGGGATCAGGTATCGGGGGATCGTTTGTTTGAGGAGTGTAGTGGATGTGCCTCAGGGGGTGGAAAAGTGTAAGGCAGAGGGTGTGATAGAGGATTTGAAGGAAGTGCTGAAGGGGACGAGAAGTCCAGACGTGCTTGGAGCGGGGGTGGAGACGTTGAAAATATTGATGGGTCAGTAGCACTGCACTTGAAACCACATTGATCCATGGTGTCATGGTTTGCTGCCAGGGCACACGCAGATGCACTATGTACAATACCACCAATGATTACACAGATAAAAAGGTGGCCAAGGACGTACCTTGCAGACAGGTCGACTGTGGCGCGCTCTCCTCTTCTTTCGATACATATCGTTACCAGATCTGCTATTATCAGGGAGACAATCTTTGACAGTTTGGACGTACATGCGTATGCGAAGCAATATCGTGCATTCGTAATTGACGTGTGGCGGCGGCAATGGTACTTCAAGACAGACAGTTACAACGACGGTTGACCTAACGTATGGAGTCAAGTATGCGACATGTATTCTTTCAGCTTCCCAGTTGGACATAGCGTTGGAAGTCATAGTGATAATACCGGGTCCAGGGCAGCCAAAGTACCGTTGGTGGCTTACTAGCGTTCGCGTGTCATGCATCGCGCTGCAACCTGAATCCTCCTTTCCACGCAACCAGACTTCTGCCTGAGGATAATTACGCAGCCATGTCTGCCTTACGCGCACATCACGCACCACAATAATGCCATAAAGAGGGACACGTCTTCTTGATCATGTACTAACAATGCGATAACATAGCCATTGCAGCCACCAAATACGCGCCCACAATGCCCATCACCGAACTCGCTCTCCTCCACCTCACACCCGGTACCACAATCGACGATGCCGCCCTCCGCTCGAAACTGTCGCACGCAAAAACAGTCCTGCAGAACTACACCGGCCGGACCTTCTACTACATGCAGCAGACGGAAGACCCATCTTGCATTTACGTCATCGGAGAATGGGACTCGCTTGATCAGCACTTAAACGATTTCATCCCAAGCGCAGACAACCAAGCTTTACTGGAGAGTCTAAAAGACGCGATTACTGTAGACTCCAACCTCGAACACCTTGATGTATCGAACGCTGAGCTCCCCTTGCCGACAACTCAGGCGCAACTCGAACAAGCGCGTCGTGGGGAACTGGTATGGAGTATCGTTCATTGCAACGTCAAGGCTGATGAGCGACACCGGTTCCTCGATGCTTTTAATGAAGAACTGCGGTTCTTACAGGGTCATATAAACGAGTTAAAGGGTAAGACAGGGCGTGGATGGTGTGTTAGTGGGAAAGGAGACAAGGGAAATGTTTCTGTGGCTTTGTGTCCGTGGAAGAGCGTTGAGCAACATTTGGGATTCGGCAAAACGGAAGGGTACGCGGAGGTTGGGGATATTGGAGATTTTGTTGATGAGATTGATGTTAAGCATGCTAAGCTTCTGGACATCTGATCTTGATCTAACAGTTACGCGATAACGTATTTCAAAGGTATACACTGTCACCTTTTTGATAGTACACCAACGTAGATTGCTGTGTATACCATCATTGTGGCTTTTCAGGCTTGATCACGACGAACGGTGAGATGGTGTACAGTATTCTTACATTCTTTCTATTTCGCATACGTCATTAGCTTGATTCGGCAGCTGCATGCGAAAGGAGCTTTAGGCCCACGATAGTCTCCTTCATGTTGGTCAAGAAGTGCTGTCAGCGCGTTCAGCGGCTGTTCAGCAACTCAAAGGTGGGAGCAGCACTGATAAGCGGCCGTTATCTTCGGAATGCTTCCGAACGAACCCCTCACAATCATGCACGATAGTATTGAGTGCAGGCAGTGTGCTAATAGGTCTGGATCATGGCAAGTATAAGTAAACCATTCTGACGCTCTACTAATGGCTATTTCCACTTGCTGCTGATCTATAAGCTTCGCGTTGTTCACTTCCAACATGGATCATTTGCCGGATATAGTACCACATGCCAGGTACCTCCCTTCTGGTCATGTGGCAGTGGTTTCGTTCGTTGCAATTGCAATTTTCGTAATATACAAAGTGAGCATGCCATTGAATGCCAGGAGATATGAGCTAACGTTGACAGCTGTTCACCCGCACTGACGTCCCGTATATCCACGGTCTGCCAGAGATACCGGGCGCTCTCCCAATTACGGGTCATCTCACCCAGCTCGGCGACGACCATGCTACAGTATGCGAGAAATGGTGGCGGCAGTACGGCAACTCTGTCTTCCAGATCCGACTTGGTAATACGCGCGCTGTGATTGTCAACTCCTTCGAAGATTGTAAAAAGATCCTGGTTTCAAATTCTCAAGGACTGATCGATCGGCCAAAACTGTATACATTCCATGGTCTGATCTCCTCGACTCAGGGTTTCACTATTGGAAGCTCCCCGTGGGATGAGAGTTGTCGGAACAAGCGCAAGGCTGCATCGACTACGTTGAGTAAGGGTATGATGAAGAACTACTATGATATGTTCGACCTGGAGTCTTACTGCATCCTTCGCGACCTCCATCGCGATAGCAAGAGTGGAGAAGTCGAGGTCAGTATTCGACCGTACATACAACGCTATGCCCTCAACACAACCCTCACGTTATGCTATGGCATCCGCATGGACGCAGTCTACGACGATCTGCTCCGCGAGATCCTCGAAGTGGGATCCGCCATCTCGCTCCTCCGCTCCGCTTCTGAGAACTACCAAGACTACGTCCCCATCTTGAGATACCTGCCGAACAACGAAAAGAACCGGCGCTCCAAAGAACTGCGTGAACGGCGAGACAAGTATCTGAACGAACTTCTTGACAAAGTCCGCGGGATGATCAAGAACGGTACGGAAAAACCATGCATCAGCGCCGCCATCCTCAAGGACGAAGAAACCCGCCTCACGGGCGTAGAAGTAAGCTCCATCTGTCTGTCTCTCGTCTCTGGCGGTTTCGAAACTATACCTGGTACGCTTGTATCCTGTATCGGCTCCCTTTCCACACCCGCAGGCCAGATCTTCCAAGACCGCGCGTATGCCGAGATACGCAAAATGTATCCCACCGACGCGGCGTTGAAGGAAGCCTGGGCAACAGACTTTGAGAAAGAAACCGTACCATATCTGAACGCTATCGTGAAGGAAGCGGGGCGGTACTATACCGTTAGTAATATGAGTTTGCCGCGTAAGACAATGGGAGAGGTTAGGTGGGGGGATGCTGTCATCCCGAAAGGGACGATGGTGTTGATCAACGCTCAGGCTGGTAACCATGGTACGGAAATATCCAGCTTCAGCCAGCTGAGGGTAATGTGATGGATAGCTAACGACTTATAGATACCGACTACTGGGGCCCTACAGCCGCTACCTTCGACCCAGAACGCTGGCTCACCCCCCCTTCATCCCCAGACGCCTTACATACACCGACTTCGCACGCTAGCCCGCCTCACCTCTCCTTCGGTGCCGGATCTAGGTCTTGTCCTGGCGCTTTGATAGCGAGCAAGCTGATCTATGCTGCGCTGTTCCGTTTGCTCAGTCTATACAGGATTGAGGCCAGTGTGACGAATCCACCAAACACGGATTACGTGGACTATAACGCGATCAAGAGTGCTTTAGTGGCTATACCAAGGGATTTCGGAGTGAGGCTTGTGCCGCGAGGTGGTAGTGAGGGTGATCTTTTGGGTAGTGTGCTTGATGAAGGGAGAGTGAGGACTGCGGAGCTGTACAAGGAGTGATCGTGCGTATATATGATTCTGCTGAGTTCTACACAACTCTGATGTTAGGTTCCAGCTGTCGTGCGCCAAAACTTCGCTCACTGGTCGCTCTTTCACTTTTTCCCTGAATGAGGCTAGCGTATATCGAGTGACAAACGTGCTTTCCTTGTCTACCACGCACCCCTCAGTATTTGGGTCTCACACCCAACTTATCGCAGCAATCCCAAATATGAGGCTCCGAATCGCTTCAGGCGTCATTGTAGCAGTGGCCTCCTTGGCTGTTAGTGAGAGGCCTGCGCTTTCACCCAAGATCTTCGGCGTCGACCCCTCGGGGGCCCCTCCCTTGTTCAACCCTCCTGAGTTCGCGCCTGCCCTGGGAGGTAACGCATTTGATCCAGAAAATGTGGCTGATAAGACTCTCTGGGACAAATACCTCAAGAAGGGAGACCACATGATGTGTTTGATGGAGGCTACGGACGCAGGCGCAGGATGGCTAGAGAAGGATCCCAGAAAACCACCTTCAGCCGCGAGCAAGTGGACGGGTGATCTTAGAGGTGAGCACAATCTCTTCATAATCTCGATACCAGGAGACCAACATTTCCGACAGCTGAACTCCAAAAATGGTTCTGGCACGAGTCGCAGTACGACAAGGGCTGGGAATGTGATTTCGAGGGCATGGGACTCAAGACGACGTTTGAAGGTCTCGGTCTCAACTCACAATCAAAGTACGACGATGAGGGTGATCCACAAGCCGGGAGCAACGACTGCTATTCAATTCAACATTATGACGAATACTGGGTTGCAGACCCTGATGACGAATGGGGCCAGACGATTCCTATCAAGGACCAGAAGTACAGAGCCGACGGTAAGGAGTATACAGTACGTCAAATCTATATGCACAGGCAGGTACAACAGCCTACATCGGGACAGAATACTAACAAGACACGACAGGCCACAGCCGGCGTCTACCAGTTCGCTATCAACCATGATGGAGGTCTCATTGCCAAGAACATCGAGAGCCCACGCCATGCCGTTCTTAGTCCGATGTCTTGGGGTCGTAGTGCCAACCCTGGAGAGCTTCCTGCAATCGAATTCGCGTCTGACGTCTTCTGGGCATATTGGGTCCGCGATAACCCCAATGTCAAGAACTTCCGGGTCTATGGCGCTCACAATGTCATCAATACGGACACAACTCTTTTGGTAGCTCGAGCCTTGAAGAATGTCGGCACAAATAAATTGTCCGTCTGGCCGGGTAACGTCTTCAATATTGGGAGCGAGGAGTTCCGAGTCCTGATCGGTAAGTCTTGTAGCATGCATCGACGCTTGACAACTGAGAATGTCGACTGGGAAAGCCGTGGATTGGACCTGGTCTTATCCTCAACTCCCTGGTTTTGCTAAGATCTCATACTGATTACCTTCAGGCTCACCCATAGGCGCCACAGCTGGTCACTTGCTTGCAGCACACAAGGCCGAACTTGGAATCAAGAGGATCACTAAAGTGACTGTAGTCAAGAATGAGAAATCGCCATTCAAAAATCGACGCCTTCAAGATGATTTACACATATTCTTCAGTATTGGAGATGTACCACCAGCTGAGGTGACCAGACCGGATGAGCCGGTAGGCGTGATGGACAGCCGAATCGCCAGTGTCAGGAAGCGAGGGAAGAACGTAATTAGGGTGCATACTGTAATGGCTTAGAGTTGTGCATGGCGCGCCGTATGACGGGTATGACTGAGGGAGGTGTTGAACCTTGCAACGTAGATGTGGCCATGAAAGATGCTGCGAATCCCCTGGGGGCTCTACTGAGACCTGCTATAGCCTTTTGCAATTCGGATTTATCAACCAAGCGTTCGGTAATGTGCGCCTGTGAATTCGCTTTCTCGTGTGTTGCTGCAACGGGTCGCTCGCGTTCCATCCTATTCTTCATAGGGTCTAGTTACGCCGACGCCTCAATCTCTTGCACTCTCGCCAAAATCTTCGCTTTCCATCTCGTATAATCTTCCTGCTGACGCTCACCCAGATAATCAGTTGCATCCTGCATCATAGTACCCAAGCCAATATAATCACTGCCACCAGCCTTCAACCCCATACCCTTCGCCTTGACTGCCGCATTATCGCTCATCTCCACGCCTTCCATCTCATCTCCATCACTCTGAGGCTTCACACTATCGAACCACTGCATCTGCAACCATCCCTCTTCTTTTGCCATCTTCATCGTCTCTTCTATCTTGATCTGAAGCTCCTCGTCTGTAATGTCCTTGGCAGCAGGTAGTTCAACGACAGCCTTGATTGCTTTCGCCAGCCATTCGTTGTATTGTTGTACTGAAACCTCTATGTCTTTCATGCGCGAGTAGACTAGGAGAAAAACCACGACGATGAGACTTAGTACGCGCGTATCGCTGACATCCCCATAGGACGATACTGTGGTTCTTTTAGGTCGCTTGCTGGGTGATTCGGCGGCAGCGGCGGACATTCGGGATAGCAGCGGATAGATAGACTCTACTCCTGTGTATACGTGGGGTATAAGACCGGTGTAGTCGAATGACTTTGCCAAGGCGCGTATAGTGGGCATAACCCATTCTGGTGCTTCGCCATTGCTTTCAACCCTCCTTGGTGTTTTCCTAGCGCCCAACGGCGTTTTTGACGGTGTGTTGCGTGCTGATGCCGGAGCTGAAGCTGTCGGCTTTCGCGGTGTAGTTGGCTCGCGGGTCGCTGTGCTCTCTGGGAGTGCGCTGCTAAGGTAGTTGTATAGTTTCTTGTATATGCGTGGGGGGCAAGGCGGTCGCGATTGGATGGTCGGGAGGTTGAGACGCTTCTTCAGCCTTTTAGATGTCAGCGTGATGCCAAAACGTGCGTTGGGTGCTCTTCATACCTCTCACATGCTAATTGCGCACATGCGTATGGTCGTGCGATCTCTTCGTCTGGCTTCATCGATGTCGCGACGCTTCGCGACCGCGTCAGTAGCGAAAGCGCGAGCTCTATCAGCTCGGCTGGCAATGGCCCGCTCAGCGTGGGTATTAAGCCCGTGAGGGCTTGTTCTATGCTTGCTCTGCTCATATTGTGCGCGAAATGGATTGAGTCTGAATATGGGTCTGGACGTTTGATCCTGTGTCGATGTTGACGCGTGAGGTCTCGCGTTCTCACGTGCACGCTAAAGCCACCCCTCTTCGTCATCACCAGCATCGACGTGCCCTCTCTCCCATCTTCTTGACCACATTCACTAGACGGTGCGAACGATTCAAGATGCCACAGATTTCTCTCGTGTTCCTATCACCAGGAAGCTATAAAACACCTTTGAGGCATACACCATCATCCCGTTTTCTAAGACATTGACACGAAATATCGCGACAGCCTTCAGGGCACATTTCCGGTTTCGCGACGCCGAGCACCGGATTTTTAGAGCACTGCATCCATTGTAACATTACAACTCTCATTTTCGCCTGTATTTGTCGTGATGCTGCTAAACTTGCTCGTATCACATCTATCTAGGGAACTGGTACGACCACTTCGAGCGCTACTTATTTCCAGTCTCCTTCGTCATACCGTTGCAGTAACACCTCCAACTATACTCACCGCTACCATTGACCAATCGGCGTTCGCGCTCCCGTAGAGATGAAGTAGCAAACCGTGCCAAGCACACCAGAGCTATGTTATCGACACATATATTACGCCATGCTACTGTTGCTAACGTCTCGAATACATTCCAACGTTGTACTGGAGAGGCGCGGTTCGGCGGTCAACCTGCTCCCAACTCCGAACACGTCGACTCGGCCTGACCGACATATTGCACATATGGCTCCTGATCGTGTTCACCGTGTTTGATAGGACATTATAGTAGGTGCATTCGTCAGGATAGCGAAGGTGACATCCAAACAGTATTTGTGTGTAACTCCCGACATCCATGATAGGCAAGGAAGGGAGGACCAAAGCCATGCTGATGACGGGAACTTGCATTTTGACAGCTCGGTTACGACTGGCGAAAACATTTGAGCATGAGCTCATAGCGACTCAAATGTGGTATTTAGGCTTCGCACGCTTTCTGTTGGAGCATCGTACACCATCCAAACTACACTCATAAGATTGTCTTCAAAGGCCTCCAGCCCTGTTGTAGCCTGCACAACCACGTCTCCGACATCCTCCGCGATTTATCAGTGACATACCACGTCTCTATCGAAGCCAAATCCATCGATAGATAACTACGATGCAGCTCACCGCCATCCTCACGAGTTTGCTTTCTACCTTACCTATCGCACTATCCGCACCTACCTACGGCGAGCCGTACAACTGCGGCTACGTTCTCACCGTCCGGAACAGCAGCGCCTACGCTGGTATCTCCGCATACTCTGATTGCACAGCGATCTACTACAACCAATCGATCCCTGGATATCAAGACGCCTATGCCTACAGCCTCTATGGGGGATGTCAATGCTCATTCCATTTGTAAGTCCCATTGATACACGGCGTCCTTGTCGAGACAACCCCCTCGTCGGAGTCAGACTAACGAAGGCGAACATACACTCTCTGCGCGGTGTATACTAACAACTACTAGGAGCGAGGAGAAGTGCAAAGGAGCAACCAATCCACCCATGTACGAAGGGCCGACTGGCACACCCGGAAAGGAGCCCTGCTTCGAGGACCCGAATCCCAAGTGGTACAAGTGCGCGACGATTGGCTAACACATTCATGAGTGGGTCGGATAGACATGAAGGATTGATGGGTAATACTATAACTGAGTACATCTTTGGTATGTCAGTGGTGGCTGAGCTACTGACTTGGCCGCGTTGACGATTATTTGTGGCGCTGGTAGATTTCATCATGACTTGGTTAGCATAATAAAACTTTTCCTCCATCATATTCCTCTCTTCATCGTAGCCGAAATGTTGATGTTCTAGCCCGAATGAATGCGCAGTTTCGTTTCTTGTGCATGTAGTACATGAAGACACTGCGAACGCATTCAGGCTTTTTCCAACTTATTTGTCAGTCCCCAAGCCTATTGACAGTTCCGTTAGTCTTCTCGGTTCTAGATCGAATTGTTGCATGTCATTGATATCTCTAATACGAGTAGGATTCACTCCTACCACGCCTCACATGCGAGATGGCGTCTGGATTGACGTTCGAAGAACAGCGTCGGCCCCCATTCACGCCACAACAGTGCATGATTGATGAGCTGGCAATATAAATGCACGTATGCGAGCTTGAATCAATACTCATAGTGTCCGGAGTAGTGGATTTGTCGTTCTCCGCGCGTTTTGGATCCCGTGGAAAGCGCGGCCCGAGCCATAGAGCGCGAGCCCTCTGCGGGCTCGGCCACACATTCCTAGAATGATTCAATCTTACCGGTGAACGATCTCGAGCTGCATGCGAATGCGTTATGCGGCACGACCTGGCGTGTCATCGTGGGTTGATATAAAAGCAGGCAGGAAAGGTCCACCTCCTACTCCTTCTCCACAAGCCGAACGATAGTGGACAGCAAGATCGACCCCAGGCTCCTATCGACACTTCAACGCAAGTAACACCCGCCTACAAACCGCATGTGAGACAGATACTGACCTTGCACACCGATCTCTAGGCAATTCCTGGCGACCTTAACAATATGCATCTCCTCGGCTCTTTCTCTATCGCCTTCCTGGGCTTCTCCTCGGTTGCTTTTGCTGCAACCCATCCCCGAGACTTCTCTCACACAGCGCGTAGCGTCTTGACAAAGAACGACAAATGTTACATCAACCCAAACATCTGTGCCGAGGTCATGATCGGAGATAAGGTCAACCAGCAGCTGGGCTATGATGGGTGCCAGAGGATCTTAAACCCAGACAAAGTCACTGGTATCAAGATGTTGAACTGCGAGTGCAACTTGTACTAGTGAGTACATACTACCTCAACTTCCGCCCGAGGCACTGAATGTCTACGTGCTAATGCTTGCTTATCTAGTTCTGTCGACTCCGGATCCTGCAACAGTGGCGTCGATGAGACTATCGATAGGCTTGGACGCTGTGACATTGTCACGGGGAAAGAACGCCGTTGGAAGAAGCAGCCTGATTTCTGGAGCTGCCATAACCCTCCCGCTTGAGCGCCAATGTACATACTGTATATCGCTAAGCCCTGCGGCGGGTTGTAGTAAGCGATCGTTTTCAAGGGCTGGGCCCGAGACTAGAGCACACTTTGTCGGATACGTTATTGTTAGTTTTGAGTCTCGAACGGCAAAGGCCAAGCGTTCGTCTTCTAGCTTAGTGCTTAGGGTTCAGCTCGTAGTTCAGCTCGTAAGAAAATCGTTCTCTTGTAGCACCTAATACATACTAACATGTTCTCTTTATTCCTTTTTTTCTTTGCTTATCTTCGGTTCCACGGTAGTCATCGATGCTAGAAAAACGCTATTATCTGTAGGATAAGTATAACCTGTCAGTGCCCGTTTGTGCAACATGAGTTGTCGTACCGGCCCACAGTTGCAAGACAGTCACCAAGGCAAACGCTCTTGCTTCAACAACACATAAGGCAGCGACAAGACGGAGGCGCTCGTGACTACCTTCCATAGGTGATTGGCCTCATCTTCTTCTCCTTCCAGCCCTCGGTGTCCTCGCTCCAGCTGTCTTCCCGTCGAAATTGATAGCTTGCAACTCAAGAGATCATTGTATTTCTACGATGCACTTCTCCACAATACTCCTCGGCGCCTTCGCATTCGCATCTGCCATTGTAGCTTCTGAGCTTCTCAAGTAAGTCAGCCCCCTTCGAGATCGCATCGGACCATACCGTGTCGGCAGAAGAAGTCAATCGACAGCAAAACGCTATGCACGACAAATACTGCAAATGAATGCTAACGTTCACCAGCGAGGTGGGCTACGTTACCGACAGCGAGGGCAAGGTTTACCAACTCGATATCACCGGTCACAACAACGTTCGCGTCATCAGCTCCGAGAGAAATGATGGCTACTACATCCAACCTACAAGCTATCATGTAGAGTCTGCGCACGCTTGTAACTTCTACAGCGAGGCGACGCGTGGTGTTGGATATCTCATCGGCGAGTTTCCGGGTCCTGTCGAGGCCGACTTCAGTAGCAATATCTGGGCGGCATTTTATGAGTGTTGGAATGAGGATCTCGAGCCCACGTCTCCTCCTGGTGTACCGGTTCGACGGGGTAGAGTTTTTGTGGAACCAGGTAGTCTTTAGTTGCAGTACGAGGGACGCGAACGTTGTCGATTTTGCAACTACCAGAGGTGCATACTAGAAGCCTTCACTGTATCCAGTTTCGACGTATGATGATGTGAGCGAAAGCGCATATTTTTGCAGTACATGTTAAGCACGACGTGAATAGATAAGTCTGTAGTCCAAAGTTGTTGCATTGGATGCGTTATCGATAAGCTCATTCGATCGGCCCACTTTTACTTTTCGTCGCTGCGTCGCGAACTCTAACATTGCGCCTCGAGCAAATCTCCAACCACACGTCACATACCTCGACCATGATCCGAAAACAAGCCCGAGAACGTCGCGACTACCTGTACCGTCGCGCTCTGACTCTTCGCGATGCCGAGCTCGCTTCGAAAAGAGCAGCACTGAAAGCTTCTCTCGCCAGCGGCAAGCCTTTGTCCAAAGATGTCGCCGAGGACCAGACCCTGCGCCAGGACTACAAATACGATGAGAGCAGGGCGGATAGGACAGCAGAGGAAGAGCTCGGGCTAGACGATGAGTATGCGCAGCTATCGGGCGTCGTAGATCCGCGGATATTGGTCACAACTTCGAGAGGTACAACAGCCTGGGAGATGCAGCATGACATGGATATGCTGACGCTGAGATAGACCCGTCAAGTAGACTGGGCACCTTCGCCAAGGAGATCAGATTACTGTTACCCACAGCCATACGATTGAACCGTGGAAACATGATCCTGCCAAACTTGGTCGAGAGCGCAAAATCGGGCGGACTGAGCGACATAGTCTTGCTTCACGAGCACCGAGGAACGCCCACGGCATTAACAGTTTCGCATTTCCCTCACGGCCCAACCGCCAGCTTCTCACTACAGTAAGCACTCCACCAGCGTCTTGCACTGTCCATTTACTCACACGTCCCAGCAACGTCGTTCTCCGCGCCGATATCCCCAACGCCTCCCGCGGCACAGTCTCCGAATCCTACCCCCACTTAATCTTCGAAGGCTTCTCCACCAAGCTAGGACAGCGCTGCGTACAGATTCTAAAACATCTCTTCCCGCCCCGCGAAGCCACGGCAAAGGTCGGTAACCGCGTTGTCACGTTCAAGAACATCGAGGATACGATCGAGGTGCGACATCACGTCTTTGTCAAGACAGGTTTCCAGTCGGTTGAGCTGGCCGAAGTGGGACCGCGGATGAGCATGCGATTGTTCGAGATTAGGGCAGGGACGCTGGATAATAAGGAGGGGGATGTGGAATGGCATCTTAACCAGTACACGAGGACGGGACGGAAGAAGGAGTACTTGTAAAGTTGATGCGAGTATGCTCGATTGCGAAAAGAACAGGTCGATTTTGGAGAAGAGCACAGCAGGAAGACCATCATGGCGCAAAGGAGAACTTTTTTTTTTCAGTTTGAGATACCACGAATCATAAGCGATATCCTGAACTCTGGCGTGCGAGCGACTTGGTATCCCGTAGTGA
>Ga0058698_10000114_pt1 | contig 44454 bp, 39 predicted proteins | sample AgamicAsSfe_FD_67288 | JGI IMG/M metagenome (GOLD analysis project Ga0058698, IMG submission 67288) | Agave microbial communities from Guanajuato, Mexico - As.Sf.e | ecosystem: Host-associated > Plants > Phyllosphere > Phylloplane/Leaf | place: Guanajuato, Mexico | collected 2012-05-30
GAGCAAGATGTTATGGGACTGTTGTACGATGACAAGGGATACACTCACGAGACTTTGTATCGCAGGTCGAGGCAGCTGACCTACGACAATGTTCAGCCTGGCAGAAGTGAGCAAAACTCATACGTCGTTTGCCAAAACCAATCGACTAAACTTTATGATAAGATGTCGGCTCAAGCGTAACGAACAAGGACCTCCAAGATCAGCAGACACGATATGCATCTCTGCTAACGGACTACCAAAAGGTCCTCGATCAAAGGAACACCATGGACAAAAATGGAGGAGTCTTGCAGGAAAGATTTGACAACCTAAAGGGCCAAGAATGAGGCTCTGGAAAAGGAACACCAACGTCAAGGGCTGGCACTCTCCGGCCGGGAAGAGGAAACCACGAGTCTTCAAAAGTCCGTGTCGGTGCTCGAAAAGGACAAGGCGCAACTGGAAGGTAAACTTACTGCCGTTAAGGAGAGTGCCGAAACCCTCAAAGACGAAGTGGCGCGCATCCGCGACAAATTGTCGACGAAGACATCCACACTAAGACTAGAGCGAGACGACCTGACATCGAAGCTCGCGACTTACGGTGCTGACTTGGCAAGAATGCAGAGCGAGCGAGACAACAATGCCGCGCAGTTAGCCGAGTCACAGAGTATGCTGAAGCTCCGAGACGAAACAATCAAATCCCAACAGGAATTGCTTTACGGCGCTGCCAGCAATGAAGGAACAATCAAAGCATTGACCGATCAGCTGAACACCGCTTTTGACGCACGAGAAAAGGCAGAAGGCGTAGCCGATGAGAGGCGCATGGCCAATGATACCCTCCAGAAGAAAAATCAAGATTTAAGGAATCGATCAAGACCATCGAGGAAGAGAAGGCATCCATCCAGAGTCAGTATGATTCGGCTATCGAGAACAGCAACATACAAATCGAGGCCCTCCAAAAGACAGCCGAACAGCAAGAAAATACCATCAACAACCTTCGTATTGGCGTGCGACGAATCTTACGTGATGGCGACGAATCCGTGATCAACCTAGGAGGAGAAGATGATGTCAGCGATGCCATACATACTGCGGTAATGACGGAGACTGAGCTGGAAGAGCGTCGAGCAGCCCAGGAAGAACCAGGTGACTTTCAGTCTCGACAGCTGGAGGTGATCGCAACACGTTTCCAGACCAAGGTCACGCCAAAGTCATTGGCAACGTTGCTAAACTATATTGCACAATCTGGAGATTACTACAAAGTTGGCGAGATTGACGATCTTGCACACTTGCAAATGGACTGGCTCAGACACCCGAGATCGACGAGTGAACCTCTCTGGGTGTGGTTCGACATTAGGGTAATTCTCCAAAAATCGCTTCGTATTGCATTCGAGCAGCGGGACGCATTGAGGATGTGTATGATTCTATCCTTGGGAACCCAACTCGACCACATACTCGGACCATTGAAGAAGCTTTCGTTTCTGCACGACCAGTTGGACCCAGTGTTCTTCAAAGAGACGATTCTCGGACTTGGCCTCATGGGCTTCATCCCGTTCGTGATGGTGGCAAGATACCTCACTACGCATGATCGGCTGGATTGGATGGACGGTCAGCCGGGCTACGAACAACTCTATGGAGGCAGGTGCCGTAGGAAGCTCAGTGAGTGGGCCTCTGAAGTACCCGTGGACATGAGTCTTGTCGTGGTCATCAACTCCAGGGAATTGCAAGAATTGTCAATTTCTTTCCGTACACTACAATGGGAGAAGACGGAGAGGAGCACGGGACATAAGATTTCTTTCTTCAGGCCGTTTACCACTGGGATGTCTTCGCTCGAAAACGAAAGGATGATGTTCTTGGAGATTCCGGCTGAGGTTGACCCGGATGCGGATGCCACAGCTCCAATTACTGAGCCGGTTGTGATTTTCAACCCTCCATTCAGCATCGAGGTCGAAATCACTGAGCGCCACTATCAACTGAGAATGAGGTTCAAGAAAGGCTCGGAAGGATTCAAAGTCCACCTTTCAAATGATGACGACAATCTGTTGAAGTGGGTGAAGAGGTTTCATCTTGATCGATACAAGGAAGCAGTGACCATCGCCAGCAGGAACGATACGCAACTGAACCTAAAGGTGCCAAAAGTTGTGGGGGTCGGTCGGTGAATAGATAGAGCAAGCGAGTGATAGTGTATACAGAATGTATACAGGCAAATGAATAGAACTTACTACACTCGAGTCTCGAGTATACGATTGCAATGAGCGGGGCACTCTCCCGGCGGCACTTCGGTGTCACATCACGTGACATGCTTAGAGTGGTCGCGTTCACGTCGCGCTGGAAACAGGTCTTCGCTGCTTCGATGTGCACTTTTGGATAGTGAAATGAGGTGAAACAGTTGCTCAATTGCTTCAATGATGTTCCAAGCTACAGCACAACAACCACCACCAACACCGCCGAGGGACATACAGGACAATTGTGTCAACGACGCCCTGGACTTTCTCGACTCATCTCTCAAACTCGCGCCCTCATCCGCCTGCAGACCAGCATTGCGAGGTAGCGATGCTGATCTCAACACACCACCACCCAGCTCACCTCTGAATAAGCTATCATCCCGCTCGAGACAAATCAAACGTATACGCTTCGTACCTGAACCTCTGCCGAAACCAGACACTGGAGAAATCGTGCAACTTCGAGTACTCCCACCATCACGCGAAGTAAAGTGCAAGAAATCCATCCTAAAGAGCTACACACCTTCACCTTCGTGTGAATCGCCAAATCCCTTTTCCTCTCCACTTGCTGGTCAAGTTTCCAACACATTTCCCAGGATGCTCGACTCTATAATACAGCAGCTCGCAGGTCGAGATATGATCTCAATATATGAAGCCTACCAGACACTCTCCAGCTGTCTCAAGACATATGCGCAAACGCCAGATCCAGGCTTGTTGGAAAGCAAGCTCCCCATCCTCGAAGACTTCCTCCGAAGAGACCTCGTCAGCAAAGCATCTGATGGTCGTTCGCCTGTTCACCGACTGCCCTTGTTAGCACTGAAAACGACGCACGCTTTGCTCCTCTGTGTGTCGAATGCCAGAGCCTTCAACCAGGAGTTTCTGGCTTTCCTGGTAGACCAGGCAACAATGGCCCTCAACGCAACAAACGTGCCCAAGGAGCTGGTATTGAATTATATGCATGTTCTCACACAACAAAAGGTCTACGTCAAAGCGATGACCCGAAATCGATCACAAAAGGTTCTCGTCTCCTTAGCAACAATACACGAGCGCATCACAGGAAACAATGTACATCGCCTGCGGCTCATGATCTATCAACGATTCATTCGGTTTTGTGCACAATCCACGATTGATAACCTGCACCACTGGCTTCCTCTTGTCTTCCATGGTATGCTCGCTGATAATGTCGACATTCGCGCACGCTCCATTGAGACTGCTTTGACAGCTGGATGTCAACTGCCGGAGACTAGGCTACTATCGCAAGCAGTGGGCTCGGTACTTAATCATGTGGTTGGAAAGGAAGACAATGGAGAAGATCGAAAATACCATGCACACTTCATCTCTCGGCTTGGGGAATTCTTGACGAAACCAGAAAGCAGGGAGCATACGCCGCAGATATGGGGAGCGATGATGCTTCTAATACAAGCTGATGGCAAGCGCATCGAGAACTGGTTGACCAACAAGCAATGGCTCGCGTTACTGGAGACTTGCTTCAACACTAGTGATGCCAGTCTAAACCTACATGGCTGGCTAGCTTGGAACAAGACAATATTTGCTGCTCGGTGTTTGCTAGGCACGAGCTTGCCTGTCATGAGGAGACTTCGTGCTCCAATCATGGGCCATTTGCAGCGAAGAACGAATGGGAAGATCACGGAGGCAGCATTCTCCACCTACACAGGTCTGCTGTACTACGCCTTTGCACCAAACATGACTCCACAACAACGAGACCAAAGCTGGAAGATGCTGGTGCAGGACGTTGTTTCGAAGATTGTGCAGAGCAATCCAGGCGAGTCCTCAAAACTGTGTACAATACTGTCAGCACTTTTCTCCCGACAAAATACATCACTCTGGGAAGTCTCGCGTGCTCTGCGAACATCCGAAGAGCCTTTCGCACTTCATGAAACACCTCGCTTAGATGCCCACTGGCTACGGAGTAATATCGACAAAATCGGAGAAGCTGTGAAAGTGTTGCTGGCGAGTAGTCAACCAGTTGATCAATGCAAACTATGGTCAAGCTTGTTGTCAGCAGTTGGAGATGTCAATAGTAAAGAGATCAAGGCCTCGCAGGAAGCAAGGAAAGCAACTGCAGTGCTTACTAGCATACTTTGCTCACTCAGCAAGCCGAAGCCCGGATCACGGCAGACTGTCAAGAGCATCACAGGCTTGGCCACAGCACTGATTGAGGCAGTCACACCTTCCCAAGCATGCGATCCGTTCTTGCTCAAGTCCGCCTCTGGAGTTTTCGAGATTCCAAGCTCTCCCAGTAGACAGAATAATAAGCTCGCCGGCCATTGTGTGGCGCCAGTCGTCGCTATGATGCAAATGTTTGGATCTCTCGACCAAAGCATCGAGGTTGACACTCCACTCCGCATCGCAGTACAGGATCTGTTGCGACCATGTTGGCAAACGAGGCCCAGTCGTAAAGCAAAGGTACAGTACTTGCGAATGTGTTCCGCTTCGTTGACGGCCAAAGACCAAGCAGCAAAAGTAAGAGCCCAGCTCTGGCAGTCGGTCGTTGAGCTAGCTTCAGAAACGCTTCAATTACACAGTTCTGATCCTGGGAATGCTGTCAACCCTATTCCAGGCACAGAGATTCGAGATCTTGTTACCATACTGATTATCGGGCTTGAGTTTGGTGATACTAAAAGCTTGAGACTAGGAGAAGAATTGTTCTTTGCGTTGAGGCACTTCGTCAAGTCGCTTGCTGGAGATGCTGGAGTACTCATGGACCTTCTCACCCCGCTCATGGATGCGATCAATTATGAATCCGAAACATGCGATCGAACTGCCGCGGTACATTATACCGGATGCATCATCGGAGAAGAGATTGTGATGCCGATAAGTGAAAGACTTGCAGAACAAGCCCGTCGAGCACTTTGGGGTCCTCAAGCAACGTCGGGAGAAGCGCTTGGCCCGAATTGGCTGGCTGAGCTTTACACTCTCATCGACGACGCACTTATAGCCTCGTATGCTTGTTTGGACACAATGCCCGGTGCTGTGGTTCAGAAGTTCCTTCAAGCACTCAACTCTTATCTTGATGGACCAGAATCTTCTCAGCGCACAAGCATTACCGGTCCAGAGCTCTTCCTGTTCCACATTTCCGGTGGTGTGTCTGCCTACCTCAAGGATGCTTTGAGTATGCTGGACAAGATGACCAGTAGAGGTACTAACATCCGACCTGAGGTATGTTTCTCTGCGTTCATTCAACAATTTCTAATGATTAATCTTTATGCTACAGGTGCGAAAACTATGGCTGGCAAGTCTTGGCATTGCTGCACGTCTGCGTATACCAGACTCCAAAGTTCTCGAGATTATGGAAGAAACGCTATGTGCAGGTTTCCGAAGCAGGAGCAAGACAATGGTCAATCTCACCATAGCTGCATGGAACAAGACATTCGGTGCCCAGTCTACTCTTGCATATCCTGAGCGACTCAAGGCGGTTCTGGCCAGGCTGAAGAATCTCGCGGAAATCGAGCTACCTGGTTTTACTGTCTCGGAGGGTGAGCTGCAGGATGCAGAGGATGATGCATCCATGTTCTTGTGGCTCACATCGTCGCGTGAGTCGCAGCAGGTCGACGATCCACCTCAATCAACATTTCCAGCATCCACCGCGCCTTCCAAGTCACTTCATACCAGTGTACTACAACGATCTGCTCGGTCGACACCTACCAGAAAATTAGGATACGTCTCGAAGACAACACCATCAACCCCTCCAGCTCGACTCCGCCATGACGACTCGCAAGTACAATTTGTGGCAGTGAATTCTTCGCCAATTGATAGCACGTCATACGACTCTCAGCTTTTGACTGAACGACAAAGAGAAGTCAGGGCACGGCAGCAAGCAGACACGGCCATTTTCAGTGACATTCGGTCCAGTCCAATAACAGAGTCAACCCGTTCAATAGCGCGGATCGAGGCTCCAAGAGCAGAGAGCAAGATCGATGTCCAACCAGTCGAATCCAATATAGTTGCAAATGCTCCAGATGAGATGGTAGTCGCTGAGATTAATGCTGCAACATTATCACTCACAGTGCAAGCAGTTGGGGAAGACGCAATGGACATCGAAACCAATATTGTACTTGCTCACGATCGAGCAGTTCAAGAGCGTAGCGACATGCAGATCGACGCTCCTGTGATGCCACAGGCCGTCCGCGAGGTAGTGGATATCGAGATACAATCCGAAGTCGAGGTTGACAACCGTGCAACCAATATCATTGAGCCACTCGACAAGGACGAAACTGTCCAAGAGTCCCTCCTGGTGCAGACCGAGGTTCCTGCTACGGTGTCCGTCGCTGCCGATCAGCTAGCACAGCCTCGAGCTCCCATACCACCAGTCGTCGCAGATGTCACCGCTATTGAAGATACTGAGATCGTGCAAGCGGTAATTACCGAAGCCATGGACATAGACGAGGCCACCCACGATGAGCCAAAGGCCAGCGAAACTACAAAAGACTTGCCTATTCACCATGAGCAGGACCAGAGCGAGCTACAGGCGGACATGACGAAAGAAGATTCGCCTATGCCAGATGCGGCAGAGGATACAACGGATCTGATTGAAGAGACTCAGATAGAGGCAGCAGAACGAGAAGAAGAGATTGTCCATCCAGAAAATGAGCCCATTCTGCCTGCAGTAACTCTGACACCACATGTGGTGATCAACGATCAACGACCCATCACGCTTGTGCCTCGAACGACACATAAACGTCTCGATACAGCCGAGGACGACAGCGATTTGATTATCTTGAAGCCCAAGACAAGTAATTCACCCTTCCCACTCAATCTCAAGAAAGACGCCCAAGCGAGCTCTTTCCGCAACTCGCCAAGCACATCCTTTGTTTCCACTTCCACACCTGCACGAGCTCAGCGCAAGCGAGCAGCATCCGCCGTGCAAGATGATGAGGACCTAAGTCCATCGAGTCAGCGAGCTACGAAACGAAGACGTTCCGGAAGGCTCAGCCAGAACAGTCCAGCACAACATACAAAAGACGATGAAGCCATGAATCAATCGACAAGATCAGCTACGAAACGGAGACGCTCTGCACGGCTCAGTCAGGTTGAAGATGTTGAGAATGATTCTCAACCTCCAACTCCTTCTCAATCTCAGGCTGCAGCTTCCGCACAATCGCAATCCCAATCGCAATCACAATCACAAGCCTCGGAATCCTTCTCACAATCTTCACAACGCCGGAGCAATCGTCTCTCTGGCGATGTCTCCACACTGAGCAATGGTATGCAGACGCCACGACGCAAGAGGCGCTTCCAAAGACTCGTGCAAAGCACCGCCGCCGAAGTCGCGCCTTCTCGACCTGCGCAAGAAGATGAAGATGAGGATGAGCTATCTCAAGACGTCGTGCCTGATACAGCTTTGCCTATGGCAACACCCACCAGCCAGCGGCGTCGCGCTCGACCCGCCCTCGGACGAACACCCGAACCCAGCTCATTGGCATCGCCGGCGAATTCCGTGGTGCGAGATGCTAATGTCGACCGAAAGTACAACTTCTCTCACGGACAATCACGTTTGGGCAGCACTTCACCTATGAAACTGACCTTGCAGAGCATGACGATTTCAGCACCTTCCACACCTCGGACAAATCAAACTGCACAACCTGCAACCTCACCACCAGCCAGCCTCGCAAAGAGCATCATTGGCAGATTATATGGTATTTTGGCAGATTGCAAGACACTTGTACTTGGACCTGGTGATAAGCAAGAGAGAGAGGACTTGGAGGATGCAGCACAGGATGTGAGCAGGGAGATCACGAAGGCGGTCAGGAGAGGGCATGTTTGATGTGCTTGGTATGTACATTGAGATGCTTTGATGTATAGGAAAACACCCGAATACAGCTGTGATGAATCTGCTTTCCTTTCCTGCTTCCTTGCCTACTTTCCTTCCCTGCGTTTGCCTGCTTGCTTCTGTCAGTGCTGCCCTGTGATCTTGTAGTGGCGCTGAAGACTCACCTTGAGCATACGGGTGGGTGTCGAGAGATGACTGACTATCTTGGAGAAGTCTGAAAATGCCAAAGCAATTAACAGCTGTTCAAGTCACGACTTACATCGAAGAAGAAGCAGAAGCAGCTTTGACAATCTCCAAGCCTCCTCCGCAGAGGAAGACATGGATGCCGGTCCCCCCGAAGGGTTCCTCCCGGCCTCAAAGAAGGAGTCGCATCGGTTTACCCAATACGACGGTTGCACTTGCTCCGAGAGGTTGTGTGCTCCTCTCTTGCACTTTTCCCGTTCTGTGCTTCGGTATTGGTATGAACAGCCACATCGGTTTACCCAATATGACTGCCCCTGGACTCGGAAGGATCGGTTTACCCAATACAACTGGCCGCAGGGAAAGGGGGCACTTTTTCCGTTCTGTGCTTCGGCATTGGAGTCGGCCACATCGGTTTACCCAATATGACTGCTCACGAACATCCCGAGTCGTCGGTTTACCCAACAACTCTGTACTTGTCCAGCTTGGTCCAATAAGGCCCACTCTGAAACTGTTCGTAGAACGCCTGGTCCTCCGCCTCGACCTCTGAAGCAGAGAGATACGGATTCCCAGTCGTGCCCGTCCACTCGCGAGTGAACAGGTCTTGATTGTTACCGCGCATGCGCGGCAACGAGTCCTCGCCGAAGCTTGGACCGGGAACGTCGCTGTAAACAGACGATGAATCCCACTGCCGTTTCGGCTTTGTTGTTTTGACCCGATGTGTAGTGGGCTGCCTTGGGATAACCGACCCTCGCTGCGGGTGCTGGAGCTCTTGATACCTCCAAGGTTGGAGGCATGGTGTTGTAGCATCGACAGTCACTTCAGGCTTTGTGACCCTCCGACAAGGCAGAACCTCATCATCGTTGGGAATCTCTGCACGAGCACTCCGTTTGCTGCCTTTGAAGCATTCGGACAGACAGTTCACGATAGACTTCAAGTTGGACTTGAAACCCATCGTGCCTAGATAATGTGAGAAACGTTCTGGTTCTTTCGTTGTCGACGCTGTAAAGAACTGAACGTCGAAAGATTGTAGAAAGGCAGCGGAAATTGCAATCAGAATGGCTCTCGGAAACGTTGTCGTAACTTTGGTTTGGAAAGTCTCGTGAGGTTGAAGACAACAACGTATCGTCACGGTTGGTTCTGAAAGCAATTGAGAGAAAAAAAAAAAGAAAAGCCAGAGGCTGAGCGGGGATGGGCGAGGGTATAGTCGACAATTGCCCTGATTGTGATTGCAACTGGGGCATTGTGGCGGATTTGATTGGACCCATCCAAGCCAGTGAATGTGAGCCATGATGTGCATATCATTCCCTGATCTGGAGTACCAGCATGGTGTTTTAGAGCTGGTCGGCTTGGAGTTGCCTGATCTGGAGTACCGATATGTTGGCTTAGAGTTGGTCGGCTTGAGGTTTCCTGATGTGGGATATACTTTGAAATGTAGTCTGGAAGTGCGGGGTCGGGAGGCTGGGGATTTCGTGGTGGGGGAAGCAGGAAAAGTTCGAGTTTGTGATTGCGATTTGTGGGTCAAGAACGTGTGAGTTATTGAGAAAAATTACAGCGATTATGAAGCAGTAGCAGCCATGATGGCCAAAGGAATGTCTGAAGCCAGTAACTGTGAAGTCAGATTATGCGCCAAGTGGTATCGTCGTTGAAGCTCCTCGTAAGGCTGGTTCATGCAGGATGGTGGCGCGCAACCGGCGGAGATCATGTCCGAATGCTGCGGGGTAATGCTCTTGGTGAGGGGCATGGCGATGTCTCTGTAGTCCTGTTACCGACTATGAGGGGGACTATGATTGCTGAGTGTTTCAGTAAGCCCGACACTATGATAGAGAATGGTGCACAGAGGTGCTGGGTGTAAAGTTAGAGGTGGTCTGCAGAAAATTCACTAACGATTCTGCTCAGACTTGTTTTCACTGATGTAGAGTTGGTAACAACAGTCAAGCGCCCTGTTCTCAGCTTCGTTTTCATGCATGATAGCATCCTCGTCAAGGAATGTCGAAGTCTTGTCCAGCAATCTATTTGATTGTTCATGTGGTGATCACATTATTGCTGCTTCATTCCGCGTTCATCATCATTATGCTCCCCATACACCTTAACGTGGTGTCGCGAAATTGATGACCGTATCATTAGATCATATAGCAATCGGAATTCCGGCCTGCTCCTCCCTGCTGTGTTGCAAAAAGTGCATACATAATGTACGACACATACCCCTGCATCCTTTGTCGGGCCGTATAGACGTTTGGTCACTGTTTCAACTTTTATGCTAGTTTGATGTGGTGGTGGGGCACAGCAGGGTACGGCATCAGCAACGAGCAAACATGAAACACTTTGGTTGGATCTGCGTCGTCTCACAAGAACAGCACATCCCTCATCGTACGTATCAGTCACATCAACATTCTTCCTCTCACACACAACAAAATGGTCGACCGCCCCAACAAACCCTCCTCCATCTCAGCTGCGCCTAACGCACCTCAGGCTCAAGTCGACGCATCTGCCGACCGCGTAACCGCAAAGCTCCCGTCTGGCGAGTCGTGCGAAGTACACCTTCATGGCGCTACTGTCTACTCGTGGAAGTCTGGTGGGGAAGAGCACCTATGGCTGAGCTCGAATGCAGTCATGGATGGGTCGAAAGCCATTCGTGGTGGTGTTCCAGTCTGCTTTCCTGTATGTGAAAGAAGTCCGATCTGGCTGAAGACAGAAGTGACAGTACAGTACATCCTCAGACTAAACTGAACTCATACAGAACTTCGGTCCTCCCTCAAATTCTGCAACATCCAAATTACCACAACATGGCTTCGCTCGCATCAGCAAATGGGAATATCTTGGCAAATCAAGCTCAGATGTTGGTCAGGACAGTGTCAAGCTCGACTTTGGTCTCGGCCCGTCAAACCTCTCAGAAGAGACTCGCAAGGCTTGGCCATTCGACTTTGGACTTGTCTACAGTGTCACGCTGGGCAAGAAGACACTACAGACCATGTTGACAGTGCGAAACGAGGGCAAGGAGGCTTTCGAATTCCAGATGCTTCTTCACACATACTTCAGAGTCAAGGCAAGTGTTACATGCGGAGAGTATATGTTTTATAGGCTAACACATCTCCCAGGATATCTCCACAACGACTGTAGCTGGCCTGTTGGGTGTGCAATACGTCGACAAGGTCCTCAACGCTACAGAACACACCGAGTCAAATACCGACATTCGAATCGCAGGTGAAGTCGATCGTGTCTACCGCTCGATCCCACAAGATACAACGACTATCAAGGCAGGCGGCTCACCATACATCGATGTCACTCGCGATAATCTCACAGATACAGTTGTAAGTCCCTATTCAGCACTCTGTATGCCAGCATAATCGGGACGCACATCGCTAACACATTCCAGGTTTGGAACCCTTGGATTGAGAAGTCAAAGGGCATGAGCGACTTTGAGCCAAAGGACGGCTACAAGGCGATGATTGCTGTCGAGGTTGGCTCTGTGCAGGGATGGCAGAAATTAGACCCTGGGGAGACATTCGAAGGAGGCATGGTTGCGAAGGCTAAGCATTGACATGGGATTGGAATAACAAACAGGACAAGTCAATAGATTGGGAAGCAAAATGTATACAAGATGATCACTGGAGACAATCTTGAAACACCACTTTCTCTCATATCGTGCCTCTGGATCAGTGGAAATCTTCATGGGAACTACAAATATCAGCTGCGTCCTCCACTACATTTGTACAGTGAAAGGTCGTGCCAGTGCATGGAATTAACGATGCTGGATTGTGTCATACTTGCAACGCGGCCCTTGGCCAACGGCTCTCCCTGGAATGCAGTCCTCAGCGCGATCTAGGCCAGCACTACCCATCACAACCGACTCGAGCTCGTAGCTATACAAGCGAAGCACGTCGACAGGGCAGGTCCCATTGATGCATCCTCTCCCTAACTGTGCGTGAAGAGCTTCAATAGCTTCAATAGCGCTTACAACCTGTTTCATCGCGGTCGGAAGACGATAGGCGCGTCGCGTAATCGTAACACAACAATAGGCTTTCTCTTTGCGCCGGCTATTCAGGCACGACCCTTTGTCGGCGCTTCACTTCCTTTCCTGCCACTACTTCACATTCCTCGACGTCGCTATCACCTCTCACCTTCACATTTCGCTACTTCCGCTGGACGGACCAAACACTCTCTTTCACACAAACTGATTGCGCTCGCTCTAATCCGCGCGTCTCTTTGGCTGGACCTTTGAGATCGCAAGTTCTGGTTATACGCGCAATTCATCATGAGTACATTCGCCAACTTCCACGACGAAAGAGATGATTCTGCAGGCGGAAAGGCATCGAAGTATCAGAAATGGGATTATATTGTCAGTGATCACGCAGTTTTCACATTAATACCCTACTGACCTTGGAGAAAGACACTCTCAGACTTTCGCACTTCTTCATGTGGCAAGATTCTCTCATACATATGGCTGTGGATTCTCGCCTTCATCGCAGTAGGAGTCTACGCTGCTGACACCTTTACTGCCGTCAATCTGCTCGCATTCAACAAGTGGTCGTCGCAAGTCGATCCTGTCATCCCATTCAGGATCTCCAAGTGGCTCTTCGCAGCGTGCATCATAGCTTCATGGGTGCTTTGTTTCTATGAGTGGCAACGAGCTATCCGTGTGATCCATCGCAGGAACGTGGTCGAAAGCTATCTGGATCCATTGGCTGCTAAGTTGCAGAGCATACGTGACGGGAATGGCTGGCGAAGATTTCTTGTCTTTGCAGCACTGACGAAGAGCCGAAAGGGTGCAGACTACGTCGCTCTATTCTCATACTTCGAGTTTAGAGGTGCTGTTCGTGTCATCTTCGCGGAAGGCCCACGACAAGTCGTCAATGCTTTGACATTGTACTCTGTCATGCGTGCCAACCTCATCCCAGTCGGCGCAAATGCTGCCACAGACGGGCACACGCCAGTCATTCAGTTCTTCTACAATGTCAAGATCCTTGCGGATGAGCATACCGAGCAAGCTGTAATCCTCTTCTCGATGTTATTCACACTCGTCATCTGGGTGTTCTCAGCGCTAAGCTTGATCCTCTCATGTCTTTTCTACATCACCTTCCTGTGGCATTACATTCCAAATGGAGACGGCAACCTGTCGAGATACTGCAGGCGCAAGGTCGATCAGCGACTCGAAAAGATTGTCAGTGTGAAGATACAGAAAGCGTTGCGGAAGGCAGAAGAAGCACGAAAGCAGATCGAGGAGAAAGCGGTCTCGCTCGAGTCTTTGACTGAGCAAGATGTCGCCATGAAATTCAAATCTCACACTGTCACTGTCAAAGACCTTGGTTTACTTGACCTGCCACTGTCACGAAGGACTACAGACACGAGTACGTCAAGTCAACCAGCATACAGGCCTACACGACAAGAACGACTTGCGCAGCACCCGTCTTTAATTGATCGTCCTGGTGCTCCAACACGCACCGCAACGGAAGTATCGCAAGCATCAAGCAACGGCCTCGACTCGGATGATCGACCTCTTTTACATCAAGTTGCAAGTATGGGCAGAGTGCCGCCCATCCGGACAATGTCAAATCAGTCTCGTCCACCATTCTCAAACAACGACAAGCCTTTACCTATGCCTGGAGCATACGACTTTGACAGATATGACGAGAGTGCAGAGGACCTTGCAATGTATCACATGCAGCCAGTGGATGATGACCTCACACTTCCCATGGCCAACATGCCTCTATATGGCATGCCCGCCCGACCTCCTTCTGCAGACAGCTTCTACAGTGAGCGTGGCGTTGCCAATGGAACGCCAACGCGCATGCATTCCTACAAAGACTACACAACACCGCCTGCAAGCGTCATGCCTCGTGCTCTAAGTCGTCAGGAGTCGGTGTCCTCTGACTATGGTCCAACCTTCGGCACGCAGACTCTGCATCATCATCCTTCAGTTCCAGTGCAAAGAAATCCATTCGTCAGACAGGCTTCCAACATGAGCTATTCACAGACTGTTTTCGGTTCTCCCGCAGCGCATCGCCCCTCGCCCTCCAGGATGAACTCTTCTTACTCTAGAGATCCATTCACAAGCCCACAGGCCTACAACAATGACGGACGCTCCACCCACATCACTGATCCTACGACTGGCTATGGCGTTCCCATCTTGACACATCCCATGCCTCCTCAGCGGACGACAACCCTACCTGTTACTCCCACAGTGCCAGAACCAGCGTGGACTCCACCGAGACGAGTTGGAACAGCTCCACCATCTGCAACTCGGGCGCCGCCACCAGCAATGGAGTTTCCTTTCGAGCTGGATGCGCACGAGACGGAAGTCATCACTCCGATGTCGAGATTCGCATATCGCCAAACAGACAGAGATGCAGAGCAGGGAATGGGAATTGGTAAAGCTAGATAGATTTGACCTGTAGAAGTACCACAACGTGCCCAGAATGGTCGCAACGATCGATAGATGATCATGAAAGTGTACGAATATAATGACTCTCTCAATCTCTGCTATAAACGAAAGTGACCTGAATCTTGTACCGGAACGAGCTCCGGTGATGTAACTACAACAACAACATTTTGACTTGCAACCGAGGTGAAACAGCTGCTCTGTCCACAACACGTGCCGAGTCAATCTAGCGATTAAGCAGCCAATATGAGCCATCTCATTACCCTTGCGACGTACGTGTGTCTGCCGGAGCTTCCGTGACTGTCTGACGTGCTGACCTAATCATGACGTGAAGATGTTCGCTGAAGTAAGTACAAGGAAGCTCACTCAATAAGCTTTAGCTCATATCGTGCCAAGTCAGTGGGCTCTCGATCTGAAAGGCAACAAAGAGCGTATTATCGAGTCTATCATCATCGCAAAGCAGAAAGGTGCCAGTCTTCGTGTGGGCCCAGAACTTGAAATCACCGGATATGGGTGTCTCGATCACTTTCTCGAGCTCGATCTGTATGAGCAGAGCTGGGAAGTCTTCGTGGATATCGTCAGCCATGAGGAGTGTCAGGATATTCTGCTGGACATTGGCATGCCCATACAGCATCGTTCGGTTTAGTGAGTAATTTGCTTCAGTTGTCTTGATCATCCCGATTGCTGATTGAGGAAGCTACAACTGCAGAGTGCTTGCAAGGAACAAGAAAATCCTACTCATCAGACCGAAAATGGCCCTGGCAAATGATGGCAACTTCAGAGGTGCGTGAACTGCTTACTGAAAGAATTTACGAGTCTGACAACGAGTAGAGATGCGGTACTTTACAGCCTGGTCAAAAGATCGTACCACTGAAGAACATCTGCTTCCGAAGAACGTGAGAGACTTGACTGGACAGAAGCACGTCCCATTTGGCGATGCAGTGGTTGAAGCATTAGACACAGTCTTTGCTGCTGAATCGTGTAAGTCCTTCTCAGAATTATCTTCATGCGAGTACTGACCCAATCAGGCGAGGAGCTCTTCACACCAAACTCACCACACATAGCAATGGGACTGGACGGCGTCGAGATCTTCACAAATAGGTGGGTGGTCCCTCCCAGGAATGAGTCAAATCTATACTAACACTCTTATTAGCTCAGGAAGTCACCATCAGCTGCGAAAGCTCAATACTCGCATGGACCTCATACTCGAAGCCACCCGCAAGAACGGCGGAGTATATCTCTACGCAAACCAACAAGGATGCGACGGTGATCGCCTCTACTATGATGGATGTGCTATGATCGTTATCAACGGCAACATCGTTGCACAAGGCTCGCAATTCAGCTTGAATGATGTGGAAGTCGTGACGGCGACTGTTGATCTTGCAGAGGTGCGCAGCTATAGATATCCTCCAAGTCGGCGACAACAAGCGAGCAAGGCACCAGTCTACCAGCGTATACCTCTAGATGTCGAGCTGGGCAACACCGGTGATGAGCTGGACCCAGTCATACAACCATCGCCATTCATCGAGCCACGATACCACGTACCCGAAGAAGAGATCGCTCGTGGACCTGCATGTTTCTTGTGGGACTACCTTCGCCGCTCGAGGCAAGCAGGCTGGTTCGTGCCGCTTTCAGGAGGAATCGACAGTGCATCAACAGCGACAATTGTCTTCTCAATGTGTAGGGAAGTGTGCAAAGCACTGGAACAGGGGAACAAGCAGGTTCTCGAGGACATGCTGCGGATATGCGATGAAGATAAAGACTCATCGTGGAGACCAAAGACACCGCAAGAGCTGTGTGGGAGGTTATTTTGCACTTGCTATATGGGCACAGAGAACTCGAGCAAGGAGACAAGACAGTACGTGTTTCGATCGCTCATTTCTTCGTCATACTAATCTTTACCAAGACGCGCAAAAGACCTTGCGAAAGCGATAGGTAGGTCGCACTCAACATGACACCCACAAGTAGATACTGACTCCATACCAGGCGCTTATCACACAGATCTGAACATTGACATCGTCGTCTCTGCTGTTGTAAGCAGCTCAATGCACCACAATCAAGCTGATCAACCTCCACTCACACCATCCCAGACAACCCTCTTCTCCCAAACCTTCGGCCGCACCCTCCGCTACAAAGTCCACTCGGGCACCCCCACCGAAAATGTCGCCCTCCAAAACATCCAAGCCCGCCTGCGCATGGTCCTCTCCTACCTCCTCGCACAAACCCTTCCCTTCCTCCGCGGCCGCCAAGGCCCCGGCGCCCTTCTCGTCCTCGGCAGCGCTAACGTCGACGAGTCACTCCGCGGCTACCTCACAAAGTACGACTGCAGCTCCGCCGACATCAACCCCATCGGCGCCATCAGCAAGACCGACCTCAAGAGCTTCGTCGGCTGGGCCGGAGAGCAGTTCGATCTGCCCATTCTGCAGGACTTCCTCACAGCGACGCCGACAGCAGAGCTCGAGCCCATCACTGACAGCTACGTCCAGAGTGACGAAGCAGACATGGGCGTTACGTACGCCGAACTCTCCGTCTTTGGCCGCCTGCGCAAACTCGACCGTCTCGGACCATGGGGAATGTTCTCAAAGCTGCTGCATCTCTGGTTTGGGGTGCCTGGATCCACGCCCACGGCGCGAGGGCTGAGTGCAAGGCAGATCTACGAGAAGGTGCGGCACTTTTACTTCTATTACGGGATCAATCGGCATAAGATGACGACATTGACGCCGAGCTATCATGCGGAGGAGTACAGCCCGGATGATAATCGGTACGATCTGAGGCCGTTTCTGTATCCGAGCTTGACGTGGGCATATGAGAAGATTGAGAGGGTGGTGGGGAGTATGGAGGCGAAGGGAATGGGTGGCGCAGTCGAGAATGCAAGGCAGGGAGAAAAGAAGGCGCAGTAACTGGAAGGAGAAGGCATAAATCTCGAAATGCTATAGAACTAAAGACATGAGAGATTGCATATAGCAATGCCTGCAGTCTAGAATGGCGGGCTATGTGTTATGTAGCCCGAGCTTGAGTTGAGAGAGGCAGGGTATCAGCAATGTCTGTATGGCGGACTGCTGTTGATGTCCCAGGACACAGAATCGAGCAGCGCAACGCCAAGAAACAAGTGGCAAACCCAATTTGAACAAGTTTGCCGAAGCATATACAAAACAACCACGACCCTCACGTCCTCGCGTCAATCTGATCATGATATCGGCTATTGGCACCCTGTAGCGCCCGGGTTGTGTGGCAACTCTGGCGAGACGCTCGTGTCTGACCTCATCTTGCCATATGTTTCTGATATGTCCTGTTACGAAAGTAACAGCCTCATTCTGGCACAGGAGCCGACCTAGGGTGTCACGCGTTTTCAAAGTTCACAACTCCACAATTGGCGCGCAACAGAATGGTGAAAACATTGCTTGGCCACGGGAGGATATCGACGTCCTCATTGAAGCGCTCAAGAGAGGATCAAGGACCAGAGAAATCCATTCACTGCACTTTCCTCATCGCACTTTGGAGAATGTGAAGATGAAAGCGACAGTAGTCTACCCATCTGGACTCGTGGGCTGGTCAGAAGAAGATACTTTGAAGCTGATAGCATGCCGAAGTCAAGGTGATTCCTTTCCCAAGATCCAGGCAGAGCACTTTCCAGAACGGAGCGTGTCGGCGTGTAAAATGAAGTATAAGTATGCTACCAAGGTAGCACCCTCAGTGCCAGCTTCTAGACGCCGGCCCAGACAGCCTTGGACGGCTCATGACGACGAGCAAGTCATGTCCCTTCGTGATCAAGGCAAGACAGCCGGAGAGATTCGAGAGGTCGCCTTTCCCATGCACTCAGTCATCGCACTCAAAAGGCATATGACCAGGTTGGATGCGAACCGGCATCCAAAGACGGCCAGACTTATTGCGAGTAAGCCGTGGTCGGCAGAAGAAAAGCTGCGATTACAAGAGCTACATGGCCAAGGTGCAGCTGTTAGTGACATTTCCCTGATGTTGAATCGAAGTGATAGTGTTATACGGTTAGCACTTGAGTCCACGAACTTGAAGGCAAACCGGGCCACGATCACCAGTCGCAGACGATGGTCCGAGGAGGAATGTGAACTGCTCGAGCCATTCCTAGATCGACGTGCGAACCACAATGAATACGTTACACTGGCTCGTCGATGGAACCGGACTCCACAAAGTGTATTCCTGAAGATTGGTGAACTTCGGAGAGGCAAAAACCAGTCTCGAGTACGTACAAGGAGAACTTGGACGGCAGAAGAGAGTCTAGATCTTGACAGCATGTACGCACAAGGACTGCCGTGGGCCAAGATTGCGAAACGATTCGACTGTCCAATTGAAATCGCTAGAGCTAAGCTCAGGCGCTCGAACAGGCGTCGACCTGAACATGAACGACCTAAACGCACAGTTTAACCATGGGACAATCTTATCTGATGTCTAAACACAATCGACCAGCAACACAGCGAGTGCTGTGAGGAATCCCCTCTGACCTACAATACCAGACCATAAGTCTGAGAAGGGTCCCTACGACACTCTCTGCTAGGCATGCCGAGATCAAAGGTCTGCCAGAGTACAGTGAGCACTTGTGGAGTGGAAAGGCAGAGTGTGGACAAAGGCCCCCCATTCTAGGAGGCACAGCTCCTCAACCCGAGCATAGTAGACTTTCGCGGAGCTATGGTGGGATAGGCAAACAGGACGGTGGCACGTAGAGGGACCAGATGCATGAAGTGGAGGATTTTGGCCATGTGACGCATGATACTCATGGGGAAAAGCGGTGTGAAAACCTGGAAGTAGAGGTAGAGATTTGTGTGAACAAAATCGGCAAGTGCCTAGCGAAGATGGCAAGTGCCTAGAGAGAAGTCACGAGGCAGGAGCAAACTGAGCGATCGACTGATGGTGAAATGCAAGCTTTACTTTTCCTCATATGCCACTAGCATGTCTGCCTCAACATCGGCGAAGTGAACATGATACCGAGTAGACCATTCCCACGCAGCATCCATCATTCATCATCAACACTATGCTACCCAACGAGCCCTCTACTTCCTGATAGCCCTGGCGTAGAAAGCCAACTCCTCACCCTCAAGCACGTATCCGTCACAGCGACCGCTCTGTCCGGGTCGGCTGCTGACGACAGCGTACAGACGACCTGCCTCAAACTGCCTCTCCAATGCTGTCTCGACCTTTCCGTGTGCCTTGACTCTGTCACCCTGCTTTGACTCGACACTCTTGCTCTTCTTGGCCTCCTCAGTAGGATCCGCCGACTTGCCCTGCTTTCTCCTTCCAAGGGCAGCACCGTAGTGTGCCTCGTACCATTGCCTGAATGGTGCGGCATCGATCTGGACGACAGCGGCGCGGGTCAAGGTGTTGGTACGGACGAGCTCGTTGTTCGATGGGTGGAAGGCGACACCGATGACACGGACCTTGCGGGCAATGCCCTCAGATCCCCAGGAGAAGTTGCCGGAGTCGATGCGGAGGGCGCGGAACTTGCGGTTGCCACCACGGGTGCGGACAAGATGGATACGCTTGGCACCGATACGGGTGTTGGCGGGCTGGCGACCCTTCTCGAATGCTCTGTGGGCAATGGTGTTAGATTGCGGAGAGCTTTCGGGTTATGCATCATTGAATGTACCTCTTCTTGCGGTACGATGCGCGCTTGGCACCAGAGGCCGAGCGCTTGTGACGCCAATCACGAGAGATACTGTTGTGGTATTAGCTGTACGCTCTTGATCTTGAAGTGGTGTATTGTTGGCAAACCCCATATTTGCGGTGTTGTGATATTAAGACTTCTGCAAAGGCTCAAAGTCAGCTTCTTGATCTTTCACGTCACCATTTCCAGTTCTTTTTCGATGCGCAATGAGCTCGGTAACCACTTGTATTGACATTCGTCCTGCTTGTCCACCTCTTGGTATCTTCTGGGTGTCATTCAATGGCATCTTTCCAGCTGTGGCCTGATCATCCGTCCTCCAGCCAGCTGCTACACCGATGCCCATCTTGATCCAACCTCCACCGCATCAAAGTCTCATTGCGCATCCGTCGTCTCGTCGTACCTTCTGAAAGAGTCTCGTTAGCACAGTCGTCGTTAGGATATGGTGGTCGTTGAGGTCGTTGATCGTGCAAAAGTTCGCGATCACCAAATTCGACTTGTGTGGTGGTTTTCCAGGGTCCAAGGTCTACGCTAACCTCCTTTCGTCTAATCAAGAAAGGGGTTGACTGCGAGCAGCCACGACCATCTTACGCTACTTCAGGTACGCACACTCAAATGAGTGTCAGCTTGCAAAGTTGCTGGGCTTCATGATCTGTCTGGCAATGCAAGAAATGCGCAAGATGTATGAAAAGCTTTTCGTTCTTTTCCACGTACTCATTCGCTTGGGTATCTACATAACTCGTAATGTTGAATACATTTTTAACAATCCTTTCATGACAGCGTTGAGCGCCATTTTCCGATTGCCCCATTTTCCCAGTCATCATCATGCTCCTCATCCAATGCAATCGTCACACATCAATACTCCAGATGCACCATCTATTTCTCACCTGGCCAGAGCTCATCACAGAGCTCCCTGATGACAGTCATCTTGACCTTCATCTCATCGTGGCTGAGAGGGTAACCTTCCACATGGGTGCTGAAACCACACTGCGGGCTGATACCCAGGTTCTTGAGTGCCTCTTCCTTAGAGCCAAAGTTACCCTTGGCCATGGTCTCGGCAGCGGCAAGAACCTTCTCCTTCATCTCCTCCTTCTTCTCGACTTCGTGCAACTTAGTGCTGACGACACCGAGAATGATGTTCTTGTGCTTGGGAAGCTGGGTCAATGGCTCGAAGCCACCTGCACGTGCAGTGTCGTACTCGAGGTAGTATGTGGAAGCGTTGAGCTCGTTGAAGAGCTTGACAGCAATACGGTCGTAGCCACCCTCGGAGAAGTGGTGAGCATTGATGAAGTTACCTGGTGATGTTCTTAGTAACCGCGCTCTAAAAATGCAGCGGCATGACTTACCACGGCAGAGATGGACTCCAAAGTGCATGTCCGCAGGAGCGCCAGACATGCAGTCGTTGTATAGCTTGATGTAGTTGTCGAGCATCTCATCAGACGTTGTCGTGTTCAGCTTGTCCTCCTTCCACCCGGAAAGCATCTTCTCGGAGCAGAAGTCTAGAGTTCCGCATGTCAGTGCTGCACCGAAAACCAACACAAGATTCAAAACTTACAAGCAAGGTTAGGGTCGTCAAACTGGATGTTTCTGGCGCCAGCCTTGTAGAGCAGGTAAAGCTCGTCCCTATATGCCTTGGCCAAGTCCGCAAAGTACTCCTGGTCCGAGGAGTATGTACTCTTGTCAAAGGCGTTGCCGGTTCTGTAACGTAAGTGGTACCAGTTTGGTGCAGCCATAGTCTAGTCATGTCAGACATCATCTTTGCAGCATCATGTTCGCAAGGCTTACAATCTTGATGTTCTTGACTTCCTCGGGCTTGACACATTTCTTCAAGAATTCAAATGCAGGAAGATATGTAGACTTGCCAGTGTGCTTGATCTTGCCGTGGCAGACGACTGTCGCACCCGGGTTCATCTTGAAGTCGACGAAAGAGGCAATATCGGGCACGTATAGGCGAAACATGTCAAGAGGCGGGTTTGCGATCTCTTTCATTCCATCGAGCTCATTGAAAAATGTACCCCAGAAGCTGATTCGACGAAACTCTCCATCGGTGACGGCGGGAAAGCCAAGGTCCAGTTGAGTCTTGACGATGTCCTTGATCGCCTCATCCTCGTATGGAATCAGATCTTGCTCGGAAAGCTTGCCAGCCTCGACTTCATGGCGCTTTTCGAGAAGGCTTTCGGGACGCCTGAGGGAACCAATGTGCTCAGCACGGAATGGAGGTTGACTGTGCTGCTTGGTCGACATTTTGTAGATGATGGCAGAATATGTTTTGTAGAAGGATGTGGTTAGTTGTCCGTCTGATATTTTAGGCAGTATAGCGGGGCCATTGGCTTTAGTGGGATGAGCCCCACATTGGACGAGTCAGGTACCTTAAGCGCCAGGGCTTAATTCCGGTCAGTGTTATGACATCCATCTGGAGGTTTGGATACCCCTGGCGGTCGAAGAGACTGATTGTAGGGTCCTTCATAGGCCTCTGTACGGCACTCCCCAAACACTAGTTGGCCCCGAACAGCATCTTTCCATTATTCAGCACAGAAACTCTATTTTCGAGCTGCCATGCCACTGCTGCTTTGACGCCACTTACAGCTGGCTCGATCAATCGGACTGACGTGCGTAGCTCCCATCGTTTCGCGACTTTACTAGGCCCTTACCTTCGTCAATTATGGCGCTGAGAGACAATTGGTCGCAAACGAATGCTGTCAAGAGCATTATTCGAACAACAACGCCAAGACTATTCCAGGAACGGCTATCATGTGCTGCAGGGAATTGTATCAAGCACGTGTCAGTGCCAGGGTCCTTCGGCTTGCTGTGCCGTGCCTGACGATCTCTCGAGATGAGAGCTCTCCAGCTTCACAACGAAACATCTTTAGGCGCGCCATAGCAGCAGGACAACACAAGCGACATGCCCTGGCGGCCGCTGCCGCGTATCGCAGCTGCGATATGTATGCACCCTTTCCATCCGACCTCCACCTCCGATCTCCCTCTCCAGCTCGGCGATGAGCTCTACATCATAGAACAAGGTGGAAAAGATGGCGCATGGTACAGGGGATATCTGGTAGCTCTTCCATCACTACTGGCCGGTTTGACGTCCGACAAAGGCCAAGCACTCGAACCTCGCGTGTTTTCCGGCATATTTCCAAGAGCTTGTGTCGAGATCACAGAGTGGCTACGACAGGCGCTTCCAAGCGCGAATGGTGTGGGATTACCAGCAAACGGGGCTGTGGACGGAAGCGGTGGAATATCTCAAGGTTTGTATGCTGTGAAACCTGTTGCCCCTGTCCCCATGTTGAGAGTTGGCGATGAACCACCCACGATACGGCAAGAACCTTTGGTCGATGAAATCGCATCATGTCTTCGAGAATGGCACTCGACGAGGCTCCACGAAGTGATACTCACACGACAATACGACGTTGCGGAACAACTCATGGTCCTTGTCCTTCGGCTTGATGGCGCACGACGAAAGCTTCTGCATGACGTCCTTACAAACCAAGAGGCAACAGATCTACGCCAGCAGATCGTCTGGGATCTCGCAAAAGGTAATAAACTTGTTGGCAGTGGTGTGATAGTTAGAAGTGCAGAACGCAATGGACGTATGCTGACGGCAGATGATTCTCCGATCGAAATAAGTCAGCTACAAGCTGATATGAGCCTACTGGATCATGCACCTCCAAAACTACCCGATCTGCAACGTCTACGTCAACTCTTGGTCACTTGCGAGAGTACATTTGAAATGGATGGCAAGGCAACATCTCTCACGATCTCTATATATCGGCAACAGGCAGACGGCCACCTGAAACAGATCTCCGAAGCGTACGCTATAGACATATCGGCACAGAGTCAGAGCTCGACAAAGAGCACGACCAACCGAGCAACGCTCTTCACCGATATTGACATACGCTCGCCACATGAGCAGTCGGATCTGTTCTTCTTGGTTGTTCGTGTTTTCAGTAATGAGCCATTGAAAGGCGCGGAAGTCAATGGCGCATGGTCATCAGCTCAAGATAATACGTTGATCAGCAGTCCGACCAGTGCCACATCACCCGCCGACGCCAAGCAAAACCGGAGAAGTCTCATGTGGCCGATACGACGAAAGAACTCGGAGACAATGACCCACCTGTCACAACATCCTGGTTCTTCATATGAGATACGCAATATGACTTCCGATGTCGTCAACACCGAGCGAAAACAACTCAAAAGATTCGTTGGTGTTGGTGTGTGTGAGCTGAACACCTTGCTAGACAAGCAGAAAGAGATTGTCGAGAATCTCACGATATGGACTCCAGATCAGAATGGTGAAGATCTGGTCAAGATGGAGGCTGCTAAGCAGCATGCAATACGTGATCTTCTGCCGTCTGCCACGAATCTATACAGCCCCATGGCATTGGCGAGTAGTATAGACCTGCGTCTTCACCCATTTGCAAGTGTAGAAAGTCAAAGCTTGATCCATGACAGTCCTGTCCTGCTGCAGAGCATTCACACCACTCCAGTCATAGAGCTCACTGGTGTACCGAGACGTCCCAGAAATGACATCTACCTTACAGTCGTAATGCCAATGCTTCCACCTGGCGTGATGCTATCTCACCCTACTCTAGGTAACTGCGCGCTGCCTAATGAGCTAGACATGCGTGACTTGCAGATTACCTTTGAGGTACGCAATGCTTCGGGCGCAAGGATGGACAACTCCATCTTTCCTACATGTAACAGCTCAGGTCATACAGCATGGAGATCGACTGCGATTGAAAGAGGAGAGGTTTGGAATCAGACACTTCGCCTAGCCATACGACCAGAAGATGTGCTTGGCTCTCACATCGTGGCTTCCTTGGCGGACGCGTCAAGTTTCCCCTTCGCTCTCTGCTGGATGCCATTGTGGGAAAACGAGGCATTCGCACATGACGGGGACCACTCACTGACCCTCTTCAAGTACGATGAGCAAACTTCCAACATCATCTCTGGTCGTGGGGCATATCTGGCTCTACCCTGGAGCTCTAGGTCTAAGTCTGATGCTGTGTTTGGAACTGCAGGATTCTTGCAAATCCGCACGCAATTGTGCAGCACGAGCTTCTCCCAAGACCCTGCAGTGCTTGCTTTACTAATGTGGCGGGAACAGCGGAGTCGTGATATCATCCCGATATTAAAGCGAGCCCAGTTTGTGCCTGAGATGGAGCTGGTTAAGCTCATGCCCAAACTATTGAATGCCATATTCGAGGTCATGACTGAATATGGAGGCAATGAGGAGGTGGAGGATCTAGCATTCAATTTGCTAGTGACAGTGGTAGGTCTGGTCCACGATAGACGCTTCGACCTGCAGACAGTTGTCGACGAATACGCGAGGACCAGCTTCAATTATCCTTTTGCGTTTCCAGCCTTGGTTCGAAGTTTCGTGCGTCTCCTCACGCATGCGCTTAATGATGACAGTGCGAAGAAGCTGCGCGCCGCAGCTAAAGTGGGCTCATTGCTGCTTCGCTTCACAGTTCTTGCCAAGCAACATCAGATTGAAAAGGAAGTTGGAATTGGTATCAAGACACATCGAACTACTGTCGCCAGAGATCTGCAAGCTTTGTTTCTTGCACTTAATGGACTCATGCAAAATACTGCTCCTATTCTGATTGGCACGAAGACTCTGCTCATACAAAACTTTGAGTCCTGGCTGCCAGAATTGCAACTTGTCCTCAATGAGCATGAGCTGTTCAGTGTGTCGAGCAAATTTATCGACTCATGCGATCTGGTCGTAGGCAAGCTTGTGCTGTATAAGCTGGTCCTCATTAATTTTATCAGTCGTGCAGACTTCCTCGGCACAGCTGAAGTTCGTGATGCATGGCAGGCAAAGAGTGTACAGTGGCTAGCACCCTACTGGGGAACGCCACGAGGTACTATTGAACAGTGGCGAGAGCAGATTCGCCTCTGTTGTGGTATTGTCGCAACACAGTCTACAAAGTGGTCAGCACCAGTAGCACCATGGCTTCGAAAACTTGTGGACTCCTATATTGCATTGCAGTCACTTCCGAAGGCAGCGAACGAACTGGGCACTTACTCTCCACTGTTCTCTAACTCGTTCCCTGCACAAGTGAAGACAGTACAGCATGAGCCAAACTACGATGAAGGCCTGGTGGAGGTTGCAGCGCTACTGACCTCAGCCGGAGCCGATGCAGCATACCTACCAGCAATACCAGAACAAGAGCTTTTCGACTTGATCATCGATCTTTTGGGTGTATGTAACTCGATACTTGACCACGAAGCATATCCGGAGTCCTGGCTCAGTCTTGCCATATATCAACGCCGCGCAATCCTGCAATCATTGCAACGCGTGTCAGAAATGCTCATCACACAATTTCTGCCTGATCCCGATGAAGCAGACAACTTCCCTACCGAGCTCTGGACAATGTTTTTCACTACCTTGGTCAAGGTCTTGATCAGTAAAGTTCTCGCACTCGAGACGTTCCCGGAGCAGAAAAGAAGAGCTATCTGGAAAACCGTAGGCGATGTCCGGGAGATGGGCGCCAGTCTTCTTCAGGTATCCTGGTCGGCGCTTGGTTGGGAGACAAGTCTCGACGATCAAGAGCTCTACACTTTGCCGAAGATGGGGGGCTACCAGGTTCAGTATGTACCAAGCCTTGTTGGGCCGGTCATCACACTTTGCCTGAGTGTCCACCAAGGCCTGCGCAACGTGGCCGTGTCGGTGCTGCACACAATGATAGTCAGTGAATGGGTTATGGGTCAGGATCTTGGTGCACTGCAAGGCGAGGTCTTGATAAGTCTGGACACGCTATTCAGGAACGACTCGTTCAAGGATCCTATACCACAAAAATTGTTTCTAGGAGAGCTGACACATATCGTCGGGGACAGCACAACAGACAATGCCCTGAAAGATGCTGTCAAATCATTCATCGACGTGATTGATCATCTGCTTGATCTCTTGGTCGTTGTATACAGTGCCACCACAACCAGTGAAGCCTCTCATATCATGGATACGCTCCGGCTTATGGACTTCTTACGCGACATGCAGAAAGAAGACATCTACATTGCCTATGTACACAGACTTGCCGATATACAAGCCAAGGCCGGGAACTTCACAGAGGCAGGCCTAGCATTGAGGCTGCACGCAGAACTTTATGACTGGAGTACTGCCGTTACTGTACCCGCTACTGATGAGCCCAAACTACCAAGTCAGAAGTCCTTTGAGCGCAAGGAGTGGATTTACTTCCAGATGATCAAGCACTTCGAGGAAGGCACAGCCTGGCACCATGCGCTAGATGCCTATGAAGAGCTCTGTAACGAGTATGCGCACAACTCATTCGACTTTGCAAAGCTTGCACGGGCAAAGCGCGCGTCTGCAGCACTATATGAGAGAATCAGCCGGGGCGAGAAGCAGATGCCTCGATTCTTCAGAGTCGTCTACAGAGGTCTTGGGTTTCCTGTCAGTTTGCGTGACAAGCAATTCATCTTCGAAGGCCTTCCGAGTGATCATACGAACACGTTCACCGAGAGGTTGCAGAGACAATTTCCACTTGCGCAGATCATAGGGAAAGAAGGAATAGACGACTATGAGGGACAGTATCTATCTGTGATACCAGTGCAACCACAGAAAGACTTGACACATCCCGTCAATCGTCGCCCGAAGGTCGGCCACCATATTCGGGAGCACTTCATGCTGGCGAACCCACGACAGTTCACCATCACGCCTCGTAGTCGCCATGCAAGTCAGGCTGCGCTGAAAGATTCAACTGTTGAGAAGATCGTCTTCACCACCGCCGAAACGTTTCCAACTATACTGAGACGAAGTGAGATTATCAAGACTCACACTACACGATTGACACCGATCCAGGTTGCGCTTGAGCGCACAATGAGGAAGACACAAGAGCTTGCTGGGATTGAATCAAGAGTTGGTGATGCAGACAAGAAGATCTATAAGAGCTTCACTGAGGCTTTGAACATTCTCATCCGGCCTGACTCTGGCGGAAGTGTGTCGGAATACTGGACATTGGTACAATCATCCGTGGCTGATGAGCAATTGCCTGTTGTCGATGGCGAACAGGACGACGACCCAAGGATGCAGGCGAAGCTGGTCGATGCATTGAGATGCGCACTTATAGACCATGCTCTGGGTATACGGAAATGCTTGTATCTGTGTGGCAATCGTGTCGGATTGCAAGCCGCAGGCGTAGAGCTGGCCCAGGGTAAGTATCTCCGACGCCTTGACTCCAATACATCACTAATGTGGTCTGGTAGTCTTCGAAAGCTCGTTCGCCCCAGTGCTCGCAATCTTCGAGACGCCACAGACCGATCTTCTGACCCAAATGATCGATTCACCTCTGCCTCTCTCACCTACCTCAGCAGCTTCACCCGTAAAAGCAAGGGCCAATATGGATAAGATTGCGCGAGAAAGAGACGCATATGACAATGAGACTCAGCTAATGACGCCGCTGTCACCTACCCGATCTATACCTTTCTCTGCGCTAGGTATCCCAGGTGAACCTACAACTCCAGGAGTCGGCGAACCACTCAGTCCACGACCTACGGGCACTCTGAGCAGGTGGCCAAGCAGGTTGAGCGGATTCAGTGTCTTCGGAGATAAGAACAAGGACAAAGGGAAGAACAAGCAAGATACGAAAACGGATGGCCAAAAATTTGCCATCAACACGCTAAGCTCAAGGCCGAGCATTGATGGCTTGCTGAAATCTCCCGCCTTGAGTGTGGCAGTACCAGCAGATGCAAAGTCACCACAGGAGTCTAGGGGCAAGGTTGGAAAAAGGTTGAGCTTCCTAGGATTGGACAGTAAGAGATGAAAAGATGGGTTAGATCGTGAAATTTAGATCGTACGGGCATTGGCAGGATCATGCATGGCTTCTTCTCACCGGACGAGATGAATTGCCCTTCTGGAGTCTGATGTGCTTGGAAATACCCTCACTAGGTCTGGATATATTCAGGAAAGATGAGACAAGGCAGTTTTGATGCAGCTTGTTGGACATATGGAAACACAGCTACGGCGTGAAATACAGATCGCACCGGTATATAGGATATACAGAGCCTGTAGATACATGAAGGACCTATCCCCAGAAGTAAGACGTGTTGTCTAGCAGGGTCACATTGGTGAAAAGGGGCGCTCAATGCGACGTGGACAAGAAGTGGGGTTTCCACCAATTTCCCCGGAGGTTCCATTGATGAACACCATGCTTCGGCTGCCTGCATATACTGAATACTGAACCCATACCTACAACTTTTACATCTGCAGCCTGCCGCCTTTTTCTTTGTATTCCCACCGCTTCTAAGTTGCTTGCAGTCCTACCGCTATATAGCGCGGTTCCTGCTGGCTTTTCCAACTACGACCACACACGAACCCGGTCTTGCATTGTCGACTAATTGTCATCTCCAAGGACACTGTTTACACGTGGTGTCTTGCTTGAACCCAGCACAACCTTATACACAGCCTCTGGTCCCTGGTCGCCACGATCACCGTACGCAACTTCTCTTCAAGACCTTCTCTGGTCTTTCTGCGGTCACTTGTTCTTCCACACTGACTTTAGCTCGTGGTATAGCCAAGCTCGCAGCAACTGGGACTCGAGTCTGCAAGTGTAGATCACTCTGAAGATCCTATCAGCAATGGCTTCCGCCGCCGACGAGAGCACTTCTGCTCAGAACGGTCTCACACCTGCCCAGCGTCTGCAACAAGAGCACGAGTCTCACAATCCTACTGTCGAAGAAGTCCGAGATGAGGAAGATATCATACACCCACCACCTTCTGCCATCGTTGCGTCGACTTCGACCGCGGAGACTTCCAGCTCGGTCAATGGAGGTACCATGTCAGCCAAGGCTCAGGGTAAGCAGAAAGCTAAAGATGAGCCGGTCAACGCAGTGAACGGCGAGGACAACAAGAAGAAAGCTCCTGGTTTAGATACAGCTTCTGAAGAGGCTTTCCCCTCTCTGGGTCCCGCCAAAGCTAAGCCGATGGCCTCGACTTGGGGCAGTCGTCCGGCTGCCGCACGGACTAATGGCACTACTCCGAACAATACAGGATTCGGCGGACCTACACCTATGACCATGCCCAACCGCACAGCAGCTTCCATGGCGCAACGTCCTGCGCAAGGAGTCTCGATACCGGGAAGATACGTCGAGGATATGCGCATGCCATCTGATCAGCTACGGACCGATCTCAAACGCCCGATAGCAGACTTGCTTAAGGACATCAACAGGAAATCCAAGGCCAAGGTTGACATGAGACGTGGTAATGGGACTCTGATCTTCCAGGGACAAGGCCCGAGTATTGACTCGGTGCATGAGATCCTGAGGGAAGTCGCCGCTCAGCTCGGACAAAAGGTAAGCATTGCCCAGTGAGGGACATGGAGCATTGTACTAACAACAACAGCAACAAATCAAGGTACAGGTTCCTTCCTCCCTCCGCGCTTTTATCATCGGCAAGCAAGGTGCTACAATTCAAGGCATCTCCAAGAGGACTGGCGCACGCGTACAAATGCCAAAAGCTGGAGCTGGACCAGAGGACGACGATGACACTGTAGACGTCGAGGTTGAAGGAAGTCCCATGGCCGTCGCAATGGCCAAGCACGAAATTGAAGGCATCATTGGCCAGCGCACTGCCACTGTCAACCTACGGATGAAGGATGTCCCTGCAGAGTTCTTTCCCTTCATTGCAGGTCCAAACAACTCTCGTATCAGCTCAATGGAAGATGGTCGGGATGTCCGGGTTAAGGTTCCTCACTACCACACTTGGCAACAAACAGCACCTTCTACCGAGCATCCGTCAAAGTTCACTGCGCAGGATGGCCTTGTGATCCAGATTGCTGGTGAAAGAGAGGCTGCGAAACAAATCCAAGCAGCTATTGAAAGACACATCCAGGAACTGCAGTCACAACTTAGCATCAACCAGGTCCAAATCGAGCAAAGCCGGCATCAGTTTATCGTTGGCAACCGCGGTAATACACTACATGACTTCTTGAAAGAGACTGGCTGTTCTGTTGTTCTCCCTCCCTCAACAGAAGACAGTGAAGATATTACGATCATCGGTCCTCAAAGTCAGCTCGAAAGCGCGCTTGAGAAGGCGATGGACTTGGCATCTAGCATGTCCATGCAGAGAGTCGACCTAGCTAAGCAGCACCCAGGCAGCCGTGACCACGCCGAAGCCCACGCTCGCTCACTTGGTCAATACCTGCGCAAGAGACGTGCTCTCGAGCAATATGAAAAGCAGTACAATGCTCAAGTTGTGCCCGAGAGCGGTAGCCAGTGGCAGGTCTTTTCGCCTGACGCCAGGAGTGCTATGAAAGCTCGCACTGACCTTATGGGTCTTGTCAGCGGGCACCCTCCTGCCCGCTTCCGCAATGTCAACATTCCGCCATTCTACCAACGTGACCTCCAACGACAACATGCCAAGTCTCTGCGCGAACAGCATGGTGTCTACCTCATGTCACCCGAGGAGTTAGACTCCGAACAGGTCGTCCTAGTCTTCGAAGGTCCTGGTAGTGCTGAAGAATACGCTTTCCCGTCAAAGGCACCGAGCTCGCAAGATAGTCAGGACTTCGAGCGTCAACTGCAAGAAGCCGAGACATTACTGCTGAGCCTCATCGGTGAGCAGCAGCCTGTCGAGCATCGAAGTGTAGATGCACCATCAAAGTACCGTGAAAAGATCCAGCGCTATGTCGCACGCCAGAACCAGCAGGAAACAGAAGAAAGGTACCCTGTCGAGTTCATTGGTCTCGACAACGGCAACGTATCTGGACAGAACTTCCCTCTCAATTTCCGCGGTCCCACATCTGCAGTCGATGACTACGAGCAGAAGATTCGTGCGTTCATCGAGGAGCAGATCCGCGATGAGACTGAGCGAGGCTACACGACCTCCTTTGACTTTCCTCAAAAGTTTGCCAATGTCCTTATCGGCCGCCGAGGTGAAAACATCAACAAGCTCCGCGATGAGTATGATGTCGACATTCAGGTCAACGATGGTCAAGTAGAGGTCAAGGGCCCACAAGCCAAGGCCAATGCTGCAAAGAATGCTATTCTCAATATGTCCCGCAAGCTCGAGGATGAGACTACCCACGTACTGAAGATCGCTCCCAAGTTTCACAGCGAGTTGATCGGTGCCAAGGGCAGTCAAGTGCTCAGACTGCAAGACCGCTACAACGTCCGCATACAATTCCCAAGATCTGCTGCCGATACTCCCGATGATGCAAGCGACGCTGGTGCTGGTGCTCGCCGAAGAAACCAGGCTGCCGATGAAGTTGTCATCAAGGGACCAAAGAAGGGAGCTGACGAGGCTCGCGATGAGCTTTGGAGCTTATACACTTATACACAAGACTTGTCTCACACTGCCGTCATCTCAGTTGCGCAAGCACAGGTTCCGTCACTCATTGGCCAAGGAGGCCGTGAACTGCAGAGCCTGCGAGAGACCACTGGTGCCGAGGTTGACATCCCTGGTAAAGACTCCGCTGATGCGAATGGTCGCGTGGAGATCAAGCTTAAGGGAAAGAAGGCCAGTGTGGAAAACGCAAAGAAGATCATCCAAGAGCGTGTCAAAGTCTTCGATGACAGTGTCTCGCGAAGTGTTGAGATCGACCGCCAGCATCATCGTGCTCTGATCGGTCGTGATGGTAAGATTGCTCGTTCTCGATACCTTAAAATGTAGATGCTAACATAGATCATAGGTGACAACATTCGTCAGATTGTCCTTAATGCTGGTGGATCAGGCGACGCACGCGAACTCAATCGTATGGTGCAGATACCCAAAGCCGACTCCTCTAGCAGCTCCATCAAGGTGGAGGGCTCTCCTGACATTGTCGACCGTATCATCGCCGCTATCGAGTCCTTTGCTCAGGTACGCGATTCGCAGGTCACCGAAACTGTCGAAGTCGCTCCAGGTCGACACGGCGCACTCATCGGTCGCGGTGGCGAGACCCGCAAAGCAATCGAATCCGAGCACAACGTCACAATGCAAATCCCAAGCACATCTGTCACTGGTCCTGCCCGCAGCATGATCAAGCTGTCCGGCGCCCCATCTGACGTCGCAGCCGCAAAGGAGCACATTCTCTCAATGACAAAGGAGACCGAGGGTGTCACGATTGACGTCCCCCACCGCCTTCACCACGCCGTTGCTGACACAAACGGCAACATCTTCCAAAGTCTGCGCCGCGAACTTCGCGTCAACGTAGACCACGCCGGACAACAGAAGCCGGCACGGCCGCAGCCGCCGCAGAAGACTAAGCAAGCTAAGGCGGATATGCCACTCATCACAGATACCACGCCGGCCGTGGGTGACAGCCTCGACCCAGAGGCAAACCACCAGTGGGACATTGTAGATCTTCTCGCTGCTGAGGACGATGCATCGTCAGCCACCATTCCCTGGATCCTGCGCGGCCCTGACGCTGCTGCTCTTCAGCGCGCTCGTGAGCAGATTGAGGCTGCGATGGCTCAAGCACAAGACGGTGTTACAGGATACCTCGTCCTGCCAGACCCAAGGACGTATCGCCATGTGATTGGAGCTGGCGGCGCGACAGTCAACAGAATCAGGAAGGAAACTGGTGCGAGGATCGATGTGCCAAAGGCTGGAGGTAGTCGTGACGCTATTGAGATTGTGGGCACGAAGAGCCAGGTCGAGCAGGCAAAGGAGATGGTTATGGCTGCGGTTGTGCAGGGGGAGAGTGCAAGGAGGTCGTGAATTGACGTGGGAGTAGTCGGAGTAGACAACAAAAGATGAGATGACCAAGGACGAGATGTTAGGATTTGGTTGATGTGCAAAGGGATTACAGGATAATGGTTTTACTCTGTAAGGATGATGGATAAAAATGCCAAATTGTCTAGATATCAGACTGTACAGTGAGAGAATGGAATAAACATAAGATTGTCATTTGTTGTTTGTTGTTTGCATACAATGTTGGTTGGGTTTTGTTTGCTGATTGTGGAAAGCGTCGACTAATAGCACGTATTCGAGGGCGCGGCCTGCTCGCTTCGTAGTTCAGAGTTCGATGCAAAAGAGATATTTTCTCAATCTATCTCGACCTATACAATCTATATGACATCAAATGACCACCACCATCCAAATATCCTGCCAGAGGCCAATATGTCCAAGGGTATATCCAGGTGATGCTTTCCCCAATGCCGTCTTTTTTCCCTGCTCCCACCTCAAAACCCATCCACAACCCCCCTCTCCTTCTCCTCTCCCAACCTCTCCCTATTCATAACCCACCACCACCTATGCGTCTCGTCGCTCTCCTTCCCCTCCTCTTCATCCCACGCCTTCGGACTCAGCAACATATGCACATTCTTCACCTCCTCGTCCCTCCATATCTTATCATGCACGCCCTCCCACCGCAACGTCTTCAGCGCATTGTACACATACGGCAGCGTCACCCAGCGGTCGTAGAACAACTCGGAGAGCATGCTCTGATCGGCGAACTCGTACGTCGACACGTCCAGCGTCAGTTGGTGCATTATGCGGTCGTAGACGGCGCGGCAGGGGTTGATCACTTGGAGCCCGCCGTTGGGCATCCCGAGGGAGGACTTTGCGGAGGCGCCGTGGGTTTGCGCGCGAGACGGGGTGGAGTGCTGGGTTGTGAAGGCGCAGTTTTCGGGGATCCTGGGTGCGGGGGGGTCAGTCAGTCGGGTTCGTGCGGAGCGAGGACGGCGCGCCGGTGGGCAGACTCACCAGTCTTTGGGGTAATGCGGTTTCTTCCTCGGATTGCACACGCATGCATGACTTGCGGCAAACACCCTGTCGCCCCTGCCCTCCATCTCCGGCGGATCCAGTTCCAGATCCATCAGTTCATCCATGTTCTTCCTCACGAACATGTCGCTATCAAGCTGCACCACGCGCTCATACTCCGTCAGGCTGAACGGCGCCAGCTTACTCCAGCAGTCGTAGAAGCGCGGGTCGTTACTGTAGTCTTTGTGTTGGGAGGGGAGCATGTAGTTGATGCGTTTCTTGGGAATCCCGCGGATGTCGAGCGCATGGTGGCCTTCCGGGGGAAAGGTGTCGGTGTAGAGGGCGATGAGGGGGTATTTCGAGTGGACTTGTTTCAGGGAGTAGTCGAGGAGGAGGAGGCCGGAGAGGTAGTTTGTGTTGGTGATGAGGGTGGTCCAGACTTTTTTAGACGTCACGTTGCCTGTCGTCTCGCCGGTCGTCATCGTGGAGAAGGATTAAGGGGCTGGCTCGCAGCTGTTGCAGAATGCTGGAGGTTGTTGTCACTGAGAACTAACACGAGAGGCTGATGACAACGTGGGCTGGTGGGTCGGATTTAACATTTATTATCGCCAGATGCGTTTCGTGATGTCGACGTCAGTGATGTTGTGTTGCCATCGTGATTTTCTGGCGGTGATATAATAGTCTGCCGTTTCCTGATCGAGGCATGCTGAAGTGGCGGCGTAGGTGTTGTATATCTCGTAGCGAGTGAGTGAAGTCGAAAGATGTCAAATGACGTGTCCGCACAAGTCCCTGCCGTGTCACAAGAAAGATCGACAGCAACACCAGTAGCCAGTAACTACAAGGGCTTCGTAGCCGGTGTCTTTTCAGGCATTTCAAAGCTCAGTGTATGTACGATATAGACAGAGTGAAGTATTATGATGACGTTTTCTAACATATATACAGGTCGGCCACCCCTTCGACACCATAAAAGTCCGACTCCAAACCTCCACCTCAACCCAATTCGCCGGACCCCTCGACTGTCTCCTCAAAACAGTCCGCAATGAAGGCGTCCTGGGCGTCTACAAGGGCGCCTCGCCGCCTCTTGTTGGCTGGATGTTCATGGATTCCCTGATGCTAGGCTCACTGACATTCTACCGCCGTCTACTTAATGAACGTATCTTCAATCGACAATTAACAGACAAGGAGCCTCTCGAAGGTCTTATGATGCCAGTCCCTAAGTTGCCAGCAATCGGCCACGCTTTCGCTGGTGTACTTGCAGGCTGGACGGTCAGCTTCATCGCCGCGCCTGTTGAGCACGTCAAAGCGCGATTGCAAGTACAGTACGCAGCCACGAAGTCGCAGCGGCTCTATTCCGGACCTATCGACTGCTCGAGGAAGATTTACTCGCAGCATGGTGTGCGAGGACTGTACCACGGGCTGGGCTCGACATTGCTCTTCCGGACGTTCTTCTTTTTCTGGTGGGGCAGTTATGATTTGTTTACGGATTACTTCAACAAGAACACGACCTTGTCGACTCCAATGGTGAACTTCTTTGCTGGTGGTCTGAGTGCGCAGATGTTCTGGATTACAAGCTATCCAAGCGATGTGGTGAAGCAAAGGATCATGACGGATGAGCTGGGTCCGAAGAGGCAGTTCCCGAAATGGAGAGATGCAGCCAAGCAGATCTATCGTGAACGAGGTCTTGCTGGATATTGGCGAGGTTTTGTGCCCTGTTTCCTCAGAGCATTTCCCGCAAATGCTGCGGCTTTGACTGCGTTCGAGTTTGTGATGCGATCCTTGCCATGAGCATGCATCATTGTCATGTTCGAAATTCTCATCAAGGAGTCGCCCGAAATGTCGCAATTCTGGTCGTGCCTCGAGCATCGATGCTCGGTCACATCAACAAGCTACACGGGACCCCACGAGCTCGCTTTGCCGTGGCAAGCAGATCCCGGCCGTGGTCGACTGCGAAAGGTCGCTTATATCAGACAATCGTCCTCTACTGGACATTCCAAGACGGCCTGTCGCCCACTCCTCTCGGGTACCAGCGACGCAACCCACAAGAACGAAGGCGCTGCTATGCGCCATGTCGGCCGCACTCCTGAACGTATAGAATAGATACTACTCCATTCCACTCATAACATATTCTAATCACTATCTCCTCCGCACCTAAGCATGACAGGAGTCTAGCACGGGCGGCGAGCTCCTTGTGATTGCATCAATGCAATTTTCCGATGGATTGCGCCAGGAGTAGCAAGACCAAATTGTGCTGCGTAGCTAGAAGAGGCGCATGTGCGCCTTTCGGCCACAATCCATATCGTCTGAGCCGTGTTGAAGTCCAATACCCAGACGTGGAAAGACTCTGGGCAGCGTAGCATATTTTTCCTGCTGGAATTCAATGCTGATTGGTCATGCTGGACGTCCTGTTGCTAATTCATTGAGTGAATGTTGATGGGAAGAGATCCCGTACAACTTTGCGTTTACCTGTGATGGTCTTCGACCGAGCCTCTCTCCGATTTGGGCTATCGTCAGCCCCTCCGCTCGTAATGTTACCACCAAATCTGTTTGCTCCGGGGTCCATTTCTGCCAATCTCGTGTGGTGCGAGTTCTTCGACGAAGAATTCTCAGACGTTCTTGAGTGCTGTGATAGTTGCGCCGCCACGTTGGTATTTGTTGAAGGGTCTCGAAATGTCGAGTCGAGAATCTGATCTCCAGATATGGCTGGAGTAGATCATCCTCTGCCAGCGTCCACTTCTTGTGAGGAGCCTTTGCGGAGTCGCTAATTACAACAGGCACAAGTTCTCGCACAAGTAACTCCTTCCTCACAGCAGAGGACGAGAGTCCCAGCGCTTTGGCGATGCTTGGAGTTGGAACACCCTGGGCATGAAGACATTTCAAATGCTCAAGTTTGTCGGGAGTAACAGGTTTGCGCACCAGCAAGTCGTTCCGAGTGCCAGGATCCTGAGCTAATAAGCGACGGATCCTGAAGTACACGGCGCTTTTCTTCATCAGCGGGAAAGCCTGCACTTGGATCTCCTTGCCTGTCAAGCCCTTGTCCCGTAATGTCATAAGCGTCTCGTCCTCCGCTTCCGTCCACACCTTGCCCCATGCTTGCTCAATGTGAAGGTACAACGCGCTCATTGCAAATCCAGGTAAATGATCCCGCTTGATTTGTTTAATGGAAATGCCGTCTCGACGCAAACGCTTAAGCAATTCTATCTGTTCATCCGTCAACCATGTGTTCTCTCCGCGTCCGCTTATTCGACGACGCTCGGGCTGCACGTTCGGAGGACTGTCGTTCTGACTGTCCTCCAGCTTTTTCCCCTTGTCATTGCCTCTCCGGAACTGTGAGGTGAAGAGTTTGCAAGTCCAATTGACCGTAGATGGCTGCGCTTTTTTGGTAGCCCACGATAAGCACACAGCCGCCACATGCGGCACAATACTGTGCAGTATCATCGCAAGGGCGTCCCGGGGCCCGCGTCGTCGTTACTGCCACGAAGCATAAGTCTGGACAGACACCGTACGACCCTCTTCGATGCTTTTGCGGGTTTGGAAATTAGCACAGTACTTTGGTTTCAGTCTGCCGCTCACGTTGCTAATGTTGGTGTCGAAGGCAACAAATTGAACAAAAAGAAGAGCAGGGTCATGACTCGTGCCCAGTATACGAGTAATAGCAACAAGGTCAGCGACGACGACCACCATCAACACAGCCAAAAAAGGCAACAATGTCACTAGCGAACCAAACCATCCTCATCACCGGCGCATCCCTTGGCATCGGCGCCGCCATCGCCCGCGCACTTGCTCCTGAAGCAGGCACTCTGATCCTCCTCGCCCGCTCCGCAGACAAACTAACCGACCTCGCCTCCGAGCTCCAGCAACTCGCAGGTGATGCCTCCAAGCTCTCCATCCACGCCTTTCCCTGCGACGTGCGCTCCAGCAGCTCCGTGACCTCCGCCATCACCAACATCGTGAAACAAACAGGACCCATCCACGTCCTCATAAACAATGCCGGCCTTGCCCTCGGCGCCCCCAAACCCTTTCACGAACTGAGTATCGATGAAATCGATACAATGACAGGCACGAATCTCTCTGGGTATCTCTACGTGACGCACGCCGTGCTGAGCGCGGGCGGTATGCTCAAGCTGCCTACGGCTACGATATTGAATGTGACGTCTGTGACGGGCTTAGAGCTGCCGCCCTTCCCGGGGGAGAGCATCTATCATACCACGAAAGCTGCGCAGGAGGCTTTCACTAATGCACTACGCGTTGAGCTGGCGGGCACGAACGTGAGGGTGCTAGCGTTGAGGCCCGGGGTGGTGGCGACGCACTTTCATCGGCAGAAGGTTGGGTATGATGATGGTGCTTACGATGAGTTCATGCAGGGGTATGAGCCGTTGCAGGTTGAGCAAGTGGCGGAAAGTGCGCTGTGGATGCTGAAGCAGGAGGAAGGGGTGAGTATCAAAGCATTGGATGTGGTGCCGACGGGTCAGAGGAGTTTGCAAGTGTTTGATAGAAGCTGGAATGAGAGACATGCAGAATAGTAATGGCAATGAAATCCTAGAAAAATCGAACCCTAACCCTAGACCTAACCCTATGACCACAACCCTAACCCTGTGCCGAAGTGGAAAGCCCTGTGCACTCGAGCCATACCCCCTCACCAGGATGCTTCCAGCTTCACTCATACTCTTTCAATTCCTGCAGACGCGCCTGATAAGCGTGTTCTCCATGCAGCCTCCTCAACTTGTTCCGTGCAGTAATCATCGTCATACGACCAAACACCCTCTGATCAGTTTCAAGCATCAACTTATCGTCCTCTTCCGTCCAGATTCCTTTCACGCGGCGCGGTACCCCTTTACCTGCTTTCAAAGACGCCAACACCACAGCAGCAAGATCTAAGTCTAGAGCTGGAGATGTACGTTGTAGTGAGTAGTCTACGAAGTTCAGCGGATCTCCCTTGGCTGCAGCCATTTGCTCGTCTCTCCATGCTTCGATGAGTAGACCGGGGTCATCGGGATCGATGGTTTCGAGATCATCGTCATCGTCATTGACCACAATGGCAGCAGCATCACTATGCGTAACAACTATATCATCCTGCTCGTCGTTATCTCCAAGTGGTGGCAACGACGATTGATAATTTGTGTCTCGCTCATCATCATCATGAATGAACAACGAGCTCGAGTCACGTAGCTGACGTGCCGCCTTTGCCTTTGCTGCTCGGGGACTACGCATAGAACCAATAGCAGGCGACGAAGGCACAATCCCTTCAGTCAGCCTCACTTGATTTGGTGGCCACTGACTCAAATCCTGCGAAAGCAGCAAAGGCAGATCTGCATCCAGTGCTTGTGTTTCGGCTTGGAGCAGAGCTTGCGTATCGACGTATCCGTGCTCTGTGGATGGTATAGCATTGTCGGCATCAGGAATATCGCCATTGTCGGAATTGACGGGTAATGTCATGATTGTGTAGTCTTCGAGATCAGATACCGACCCAGCAGGAGAGCTTTTTGTACCTGCTTGTGAGACAGCAGGTTTCCGAGGGGTAGATGTTGGAGGCTCATCATCGCCTGCCACGGAGTCATCAGGCGGTAAAATCATATCAGAATCGAAACTCGGCGCCGCAAAGACCGGATGTGCTCGAGCTCGAGGGCGGAAGTCGTTGTCGTCTTCGCTATCCTCAACCGATTCTTCATCAACAAAGACTTCCTGCACAAGCTCTTCATCTGTGACTTCTTCATCTTCTTCAATCTCTTCTTCAGGCCACTTGGTCTCGACTTCGTCGTCACCCTGCTCACTCTCTGCAATCTCCTTTCGCAGGACCCGCACACTTGACGGACTACCTTTGTGTAGATGAGCTGTTTCCCGAGCAACCTGCGCATTGATGCGAGCCTGATCATCCAGTCTCATTTCTGTGACGTCATTGATGACATTCCAATCCTGGTCAACTTTTTCAGTGCCTTGCGAGAACATCTCTTCTGTGCCATGTTCTGAATCAACATCATCGTCTGGTTGGCTGCTATTCACTACTTGATCCAATGTCCTCGACTTGCGTTTGAGCAGTTCGGGTGTCGGTATCGGAGCAACTTTCGGGACCAGCTTCATAATGGGAAATTGATCACCCTGACTTGCATCATAGAATTCTTGTGACTCATCTTGAGAAGCTTTTTCGAGTACGAAGTCCTGCGGTTGATCCCCAAAAACTTGTAGTTTGCCAGGTACATCATCGTGTTCGTGATGCTGTGAATCCTGCGATCGCAAGATTGCGTTCTCCTGCTCATCTTCCAGGCTGTCATCTTGATCATCGTATATGCCAAAGTCAGGGCCCACATCACGCCCAGGAGAGAAACCATTCCAAGATTCTTGCGAGTCGTATCGGAGTCGCTGACTGTCGCCGACTTCCAGAAGATTGTCCGGAACTTGTGGCTGCGCTGTCTCGTCCTCAACATCAGGAACAACACTTTCTGAACGTAGTCTCTTCGTATTGCTGCCACGACTTGGAGAGCCATCACGAACGGCATCCTCTTGTGATAACAAAGGACTTGTCACACGTTTCCTTTTCGTATTTGCTACGGAAGTGCTGGCCTTGAAAGGAGATGATGCCGAGCCAAATGGAGGAGTAGTGGAAGTTAAGGAAGATTCAATGAGCTGGGCGGCCAATTCGTCCTCGTGTTCCTGTGTCGTTGTCTCGGGTCGTGTCGATCTATACTGTGGACGGATCATCGTTTCATAGTAAGTCATCCACTCATCGGCAGTGTGTTCTGGATGCTGCTTTGCATAAACCTTCCAGCAAACGCGCCACTTGCCCACTGCGACGTCCTCGATGTCCTCGGCTTGCGCGAGAAGGTCGTCATGTTCTGCTTCCGTGAAAGTATCATTCGCCAGCCTGCTCTGCGTAGTTGCTTGTGCCAAAAGGGAGGGTGGCGTGCTAGGTAGAGTCTCCGGCAATGCCGATGAGTCGAGGTCAGGCAATATAATGTCCTGGTCCTGTCGTACTTCGTCATCATTGGCGTTGTCGTTCTGGAAGTCGTTGTTGACATCACTAGATTGAGACTCCCTGTCAGCGCCATCACCTTTGCTCCAGCCAAAAGGTCTACTCGGACGTCCATCCCTTGGCTTTCCACTGCGTTTGTTTTCTTCTTCTTGCGTCCATTCCGTCAGCTGGCCTGGTTCAGGGCTGGCGGTCGCTTGTGACTCATGATCATTACTCGCTTCCGCTTGATGTGACGTAGCATTGACGCTTGCATCTTGCGACGGAAGTGCTTCAAAGATAGCCGCTTCGTCGTCGATTGAGAGCTGTGCGTCTCCTACTGTTCCCCATCCCCCATCCTCAACAGCTGGTGCGTCGATCAAGGGTTCCTCATGACCCAACGTCTCATTTTCCGCCGGCTCTTTCGACGCGGATGCAAGGGCTGTAGGTATTGGCAATGACGGCAATACTATGACAGGCCGTAGTGTACCAGTATTCCACAGTCCAGGTGGGTTTCGCCATGTCGCCTCAGGGATCACATTCTCAGGTGCATTCTGGACTTCCGGAACAGCACTAGTGGTACCCGATGGCGCAGGTGAAGAGCTCGGCACGGCATCGCTCACTTTCGCGCCAGCCGGGGGTCTATCGGCCAGATACTTTATATAGCGATCTCGCCACGATTGGTACGGATGTCTCTTATTCTTCTTCTCCAGCTGTTTATAGATTTCATTTCCCTTTATACTTTCACCCCGTCGCTTTGCCGCTTGCACCCAGTTGTACAATTCAACGTCGTCCGCATGCGTGAACGGAGCTCTACTCTGCTTTGCCGGTTTCAGCGCTCCGACCGGTCGATGCGCCGGGACCAGCAGAGGAGCTGCCGAATAGTCCTTGATGTCCAGCATCTCGCCCGCGGCGATGGAGTCATCGATCCATGTGTAGGAGATTGAGCCCGGAGGATTGAGATGGCGGCGCTCACAGTCGGCGATCAAGATACGGGCTCTGGCTTCCAGCGGAACCACGTTAGCTCCGTTGACGCGAGCCTTTTCGATGTACTTGTTGCGGTCGGGCGTCCGAGCTCCGAAGAAGATGGTGGTTCTGTCGAAGATATTGCTGGACCCGTCGCCGGCGCCGTCCGCCATGTTGGTCGAGTCAAGACGATGCAAGTGAGGGAATGATGACGGGATCGTGCTTCGTGGTGAACGCGCCCGTGGAGAGGATACAGCACGTGACGAAACGTGGTCTTGGCGTCCCTGTTTCATCTTCCCGAGTCGAGTAACCTCACTTCAAGTGAAATGCTAATCATGATGAAACCTGCTTGAGATTATGCGTTCGAGATGAGTGCCTTGCGAAATGTGGCGATTGCCATTCTTTCACTAAGCTTTCTCGTCTTCGTGGCTTTATTTGGGAGGCTTCCCGCCCTGAGGTGATTATACCACGCATCATCATCTGAATATGGCTAAGCCTCGTCCAGAAACACCCCGATCAGCTTCCTCCACCGCTTGATCCTGATCCTCATTCCTCAACTCTTGCAAGATGTCGATAAGAGAATCACGGGTGGCAAAATCACCTTCGCAACAGCCCGATATGGCCACTACCTAATGCACGAAAAACACCCCATCGTGATGATCTTCTTCCTCACCCTCCTCACCTCAAGCATCACCCTCTTCCTCCTCTCCGCCTGGCCCAGTCTCTCCACCCCCCACCACATCGCCATCCCCCTCTTGATCCCTCTCCCCTACCTCTTCACCTACATGTCCGCCACCTCCACCGCCAGCCTCATTACGCCCCTCAACCACCCCACGCACCTCACGCACTACCCCTACGACCACACCCTCTACCACCCCGCCCGCCTCTGCCGGACTTGTCACTTCGCCAAGCCCGCCCGCTCGAAACACTGCAGCATCTGCCGCGCCTGCGTCGCCCGCATGGACCACCACTGCGTCTGGATTAATAACTGCGTCTCTGGGGATAATCTGCGCTGGTTCCTTGCTTTGGTGGGAAGTCTCGGCGTTGTTCTCGTGTATGGGGCTGGTCTTGCGTACGGGCTGCTGCGGCATGAGTACGCTACGCTGGGCCAAGATGTGCAAAGGCGCGGCTTCCTGGACAAGCTTAGTATCGTGGTGGCGCGCAACCCGAGTCTGGGGGCTGTGGGACTGCTGGCGGCAATGTCGGCGCCGCTGGCGTGGGGCTTGGGAGCGTATCATGTTTATCTGATATGGGCAGGGACGACGACGAATGAGACGGGGAAGTGGGGGGATTTGAGGTGGGATATGGCTGATGGGGTGGTTTGGAAGGGGGAGAGGAGCCTGGTGTATGGTGATAAGCCGAACGGAGGCGGGTCGGAGGAGCGGAAGACAAAGTGGCTGGTGACGAGTGAGCAGATTGTTGTGAGGACTATTGATGGGACAGCGCCGAGGTTTGGAGGGATGGATGAAAGAGGTGGGCAGGCGGCATGGACGAGATGCTGGACGTTGGACGAGGTGGTGAATATCTATGATTTAGGATTTTGGGATAACCTGCGTGATGCGCTTAATTTCAGTACATCATGACATTTATAGTCTTATATTTCAGGGCCTGTTCCACACTACAATTGTTCCTTTTCGCCGCTCTCGTCGTGGGTGGAGTAATTTGCTACATTCTCATGATCACCACTAGATCCAGCGTCCACACTACCCACCAACACTAACCCCACTCCCTTGTCC
>Ga0058698_10000116_pt1 | contig 43902 bp, 48 predicted proteins | sample AgamicAsSfe_FD_67288 | JGI IMG/M metagenome (GOLD analysis project Ga0058698, IMG submission 67288) | Agave microbial communities from Guanajuato, Mexico - As.Sf.e | ecosystem: Host-associated > Plants > Phyllosphere > Phylloplane/Leaf | place: Guanajuato, Mexico | collected 2012-05-30
AGGTAGACGAGCTAGTCGTTACGGAACTAAGTAACGTGTTCGGCGAGTTTATTAGGGGAGTTAGTCCTAAGGGGAGGGTCCGGGCGGATAACTATTTCGACGTAGTCACACCAAAGGTAAGAAGCTACGTAATGTTACGGTCGGTCTCGCGGCGGCAGGTGGTTAGCGTGAATACGGGGAAACGGTTCAGATTCGGTCAGCTACGGAGGTCTTATCTATTAGTACAGGTCAGGCTATATGACGAGGACGTAGCTTGAAGAGCTACGTTGCTGACAGCGGCGGCAATAGATGAGGTTGAACCCTCGGTTCAACCTTCCTTTCCTAGCCTTATCATGTGCTTCCTAATAGTGGGAACATATCTGCTTCACATCCTATCGTCCTGTGACAAATAGATAAGGTTAAACCCGCGGTTCAACCTTTCTTTCCTAGCCTATTATGTGCTTCCTAATACGGAAGGCGCGTATTATGTTTAGACTATATCGTCCTGTGACATTAGGGCTCTTAAAAGCTAAAGACTAGTATCTAGACTAGTAATTAAGGTCTAATCTTTATAACTTATAAACCCTCGAGCTAATTGCTTAGAAATAGGGAGTAATCTAGTAGCTTAGGATTAAGAATATTACTGAGCTAGACTGTGGCAAGGCGTCGTTAACCTGAATGGTAGATCCTTTATCGATAATGGTTAATTCATCCCTGTATTCTAGGGTTATGGGGTCACGCCTCAGCTGGCAGTCATGAGCACGAATCTGAAGGGAGGCGCCATGGGACGCACTCCAGGACACATGATTGTACTAGATGTGAAGGGGGATGATGTGTTCGATATCTTATTTAGAAGCATGCTGCGGATTCGCAGACTATGCTCAACGATTGCGTCTTCATTCGGGATAAGTCATACACTTGTAGCATTCGTGACATAGCGTTATTACCAATGTTGCATTGTATCCTTACACTGCGTGATCTCTTGCTCCATGCTTATATCCGCGTTCGTGTAGCCTGCTTCCCAAAGTCCAAAGTCAAGTGTATTCGAATCGAAAGCAAACAATTCCTCAAGCTCGGCGTCATCCATGGCTGCAAAGTCGGGTATGTCGAATGCAGAATGCATCTCTGCGGCCTCAAGATCGATGGGCACTAGCTGGGAAGTCAGAGTAGCATGCTCGCCAGCAGTGTGAGGCACTAGTGACCTCAACCGCAACAGCAGATCCAGCTTAGCACCTGTATGCGTATTGCCCTTGTCGGCCATGCTGCGAAGAAGCTCCAATGATGCGTCTATAGACGCCACATCAACCTGATTCAGTGGAAAGGCGACTCCAGTCATGACGAGGACTGAAGCAGCGGAGAATGCATGCTCGCCGTCCATGTAACCATATGTCGCCACGAGGTCTTTCTGTGCTGCTACTGTCATCATACTAATTGTATTGGCCGCAGCGGACATGCAGGCCTCGATCACACTGATTGTCGGCTGAGACAGGCCTTTGCGCCAATCCTGCTCCTTGTCCGCAAGACCTCTGGCGAGTCTTTGCTGAACAACATGGAAGAGTAGAGGTCGAGCGGTCATGTTGATACACTGGTAGTAGTGGAGAAAAGTAGACACTGATTCTCGAGATGTGGCAAGCTTTTCAGGCTGAAATCGTAGTGCTTCCGGGACATCACGATGCCATACAGCCAGCGATGTCATGATATGTTGTACTGATGCGATGAGTGTCGTACCAGTCTTTGGAGTCTTCCTGTAGATAGTCTTCATGATGCGCCCGAGGATCCTCGAAAGCTCGGTATAGTGGAGCAGAGTCGTGGCTGGGCATATCTGCGGCTCGATGCCAGGGATTAGCGATGGGAGCTTGACGTCAATGTCTTCGTCATTAATGGTGATTGGATTGCCACTTTTCGCGCAAAGGATCCTGTCGAGACTGTATACGCTCCACCAGATCCTTCGACGGTGCTCCCGTTGAGTCTCATCGATTCGCGGATCGTATACTTCTTGGTGCAGAGCGAGAGATATTGCCATTCGCAGAGCAACACCAACATAGAGGAAAGCAGCATCACGGCGATTGAGATTTTGCATGAAGTATCCAACCAAAGAAAGCACCTCGATGAAGAGTACTGAACCATCTTCATGAATATCAGGCATGAATTGCAGCGCGTGCGTGAAATACTCGAAGCCAGGAGGACCATCTGAACCATTCCATTGATTGACCGAATACATCTGGCCAAACGCCAACAAAACCAAAACTTCAGCATACGCGAGGCATGCCTCACGATCACGCAAGTCTGGTGGGCCCTCGTACGCCTTTTTGAGGCGTGGTTCAAACGTTGCCTTGGGTACAAATGCAAAGATTGTACCTATGTAGGTAAATTGTGCCGCAAAGAGACGCAGTGCAAATTGGTATGGTGGTAGCTTGACTGTACCTATCATCGAGTGCCGGCGTGGCCTCATTGCTTCTGGATTGTATGTGGGATGCTCTCGTTCAATGTCGAATATACGGTCAGTAGGACGGAAAGCTCGTACGATGTCCTGTAGTCGAAGGCCAAGTGCTAGGGACGAAGAGAAACCCAAGTATTCTACGCTTCTCAGTGTGATGCTGGGACGCAATTTGCCAAGAGATACTCACGCGGGTTGCCAGACGGACTAATAGAGAGGTCGGCAATGCCAGTCATCAATGGATTCATCTCGATGTCCTGTGAATCTTCCAACACACTAACTGCGGACGGCAAAGAGTTCAATACTGCTGCGTTGCTCTGAACCTGGGCGGTGGACTCGAACACGCGCAAACGAGCTTCGAGATCATTCAGACGGCTATCACACGGTCAGGCGTCACTTGTTAGCATACGGGCGAGGACATATCCACCTTTTCGAGATGACAATCTTCTCGTCTTGATCAGGATATAGGCATTCATGATTACCATCTCGACATGTATAGCACCTCGGATGCTCTTTCGAGCAAGCAGTCTTCCTCGACCTGCACCTCAGACACGCGACTTCCCGTCTTGAAGACTCCATCGAGAGGGGAGAAGTGCTTTCCGACGTCGCCATCATTTATTGTTGACATATATGTCTTCATTCAGATAGACGCCTGACAGTGCGCGATGTACTGCATGATCGGGGAGCATTGGCCTCAGCTAGGCTTAGCTCACACACCACTGCTGGACCACGAGGCAGAATGTGAGCGTAGTCGCAAGGACAGCTAAAGATAGGCGTTGTGCCAAGCGTGGAGCCCGATCTCAGCGATCCGATGCTCGGAGGCAGCTCGGGTGGGTTCCGGCTGCGGACACCGACACCTATCTGATAGATACACTATCTTTCGCTATCTCGCAGCGAGCAGCTATGCCATCCGAGTGTGTGTGGACTCGAGGCCTTATATCTTCACCGCATGGCTCCCTTCAGACGAAATCTTTTAGTATTACATAACCCTTTCCACTTCTTACACTTTTGCAAATCTCTACGGCACTCTCCAGGGGCATTGCTTTCAACTTCCATAACTCCCTGTATAAGCCATAGTTTCCACCACCTCCAACTACCAGATGGCGGTCACTATGGAGCTCAACGACAAGGACCCGAACCTCAGCAAGACAGCACAGTCAGACATCAATGCCGCCGACAGTCCCGCCGTCAGCCTCGCCGAGGAAGTCATCGACAAGGCCAGCGAGACTAAACTTCTTGCAAAGCTTGATGTATTCCTGGTGCCCATTATCATGCTGGTGTATCTATCTTGCTTCCTCGATCGTGCCAACATTGTAAGTTTGTCAGATCCTACCAACGTGACTAACAACTGATGACTCGACAGGGCAATGTGAAGACGGCAGGCATGCAAAAGGACATTCATGCATCGACGCAGCAATTCTCCACGGCTGTATCCATCTTTTACGCAACCTATGTCGCTTTCGAGACGCCGTGGGCAGTTCTGCTCAAGAAGCTGACTCCTCGTGTCGTCATTGCCGGACTGTGTCTGGTTTGGGCATTGACTACCATCTTCTCCGGTTTCATCACCAACGTACCTGGGCTGTATGCAGCTCGTCTTGTTCTTGGCGCCTGTGAAGGTGGTCTCTTCCCTTCGCTCAATCTGTATCTGACCATGGTCTACCGCCGAGAAGAGATGGCCAAGCGTGTGTCCTATCTCTTTGTATGTGCGGCTCTGGCTGGTGCCTTTGGTGGGCTGATGGCGTATGGTATTCTCCATATGGATGGCGTCGCAAACTATGCGGGCTGGAGGTGAGTCATGCTTGCTCCCTGTTTATACACAGGCTGACCGTCCTCAGATGGGTGTACATCATTGAAGGTATCTTCAGTGTACTCGTAGCTGTACTAGTCTGGTTCGGCTTACCCACGGATCCCTCAAACGCCTACTTCCTCAACGACCACGACAAACACTTGATGCAGATCCGCGCACATCAACGTGCTGCCTACATGGGAAGCGAAGAATTCAGCTGGGAAGAAGTAAAGAACGCATTCCGCGATCCCAAGGTCTACCTCAGCGCAGCCATTCAATTCCTTCAAGACATCCTCTTGTACGGGTTCTCGACTTTCTTGCCCTCCATCATCCAGAGTTTCCACAAGACGTCGCTGCAGACACAGTATCTTACCATTCCAGTGTACCTGGTGGCTGCTGCCGCGTTTATGGCACTTGCTTTCTTCTCGGACCGGTTTCTCATTCGCTCACCATTCCTCTTGTTCGCAAACATGTTCGGGATCGTTGGCTATGTCCTGCTTCTTGTCGACGTTTCCAACGCCGTCAAGTTTTTCGGCTGTTTCTTGTGTAGTATTGCAGTCTATACAGGTCCTGGCCTCAACATTGCTTGGTTGAATGTGAACATGGCTCCACAGTACAGAAGAGCGACGGCTATCGGTGTTCAACAGTCGATTGCCAACACTGCCGGAATTGTTGCTGGTCAGATCTATCGCAAATCGCCTTACGTACTTGGCAATGGATTCTCACTGGGCGCAATATGCCTCTCTCAGGTCATAATCATCATCAAGTACTTTTACATCAGAAGGTGTAACGAGGAGAAGAGGAGGATTGCCATAGGCCAGAAGGAGGATACGAGGAAAGTGACTTCAGGAGATCAGGCTGTGGACTTCATGTATCATCTGTAGGACAGCTGTTTTCAGTTTGAAGTGGTCATACTTTAGGCAATCAGGGTGGGAATGACTGGTATGATCTTATTGAATGATCACTAACACTTATCGACACCTTCGCAAAGTATGGGCTGCTCGCCTCATGACCCCAGAATCGTCTCAGCCAACACGATCTCCCACATTGAACTTTGGCAACCACACATCGACCACAGCAGATCTCCCCTCCTGCCTTACCACCTGAAGTGCCTTCTGAAGTGCCGCCTCAAGCTCACTCGCCTTCTTCACAATCACGCCGAAGCCCGCGCCTGCTGCCACAGCCACCCCAGCATGATCGGGGGGCGGGTCAAACGTGACATGTAAATCATCGCTTGACTCCATCTGGCTCGTATACCCATTCTTGTGCACAGCCATCGCCGACAGCATCGGACTTTTCCAGCCACGATTGTTCAAGATCACTGTCAGAAAGGGTATATTGTAGCGCCGAGACATCCAATGCACGTTCTCCGGCAGCGAAAACAGGAAGCTGCCGTCGCCTGTTATGCTGACGACTGTTGCATCGGGCTGAGCGAGCTTGGCTCCGAGTGCGGCGCCGCCGTGCCAGCCGAGAGCGGTGGCGCCCGATGTGAAGAAGGTGCCTGGGAGTGTGGGACACATCACGTCGGCGACGGGACGATAGTTCGAGATGCCTTCACTCAGGATGATAGCGTGCGGCTCTAGTTGAGCACGTAGGACGGAAAGTGCATAGTGCGGAGTGATACGATCATCGTCCTTGGGCACGCCACATAAAGACTGGACTTTCGAGGTATAAGCCTCGTGTCGACTGCGCAAGTCGTCTGTACGTGACCTGATATTCTCTGCCACATCCTGCTCGAGATCCTTGCTGACATATGCCAGGAGCTGCTTGACAGCAGTTTTACTATTCGCCCGGCACGAAAGCTCGCAGTCGATGTGAAAGAGAGACATCTGCGTCTTCAGTGGGTCCGTATCAACGTGATACACTCGAGCTGTTTCTTGCGGCTTGAATACAGTCTTGATGTAGGGCACGTCGCAATCTATGATTAGCACCACATCTGCCTCGTCAAGAACAGCATTCTTGCCCTCCAGTGGCCCGCTCCATTGGTTCCCCATGTAATGCGGGTGATCGTGTGGAAAGTTCACATAGGCCGGTAGTGCTTCGATAACGGGGATTGCGAGCTTCTCCGAAAGCGCGACAAGTTCGGTGACAGCAGCTGGGTCACGACCGTAGTATGTTGTGATGATCACGGGCAGAGATGCATTCAGCAGTGCATCGCCGATTTCTGCGACGCTGCTCTCTGATAATGCTGTCGGGGCCAATGGTTTCCATTTCTGCACATTGACTGTATACGGGGTGATCTCTTCTTCGAGGCACTCTCGAGACGCCATCAAGTATGCTGGGCCTTGAGGCTCAGACTGCGCGAGCTGAGCTGCACGTAAGATATTCTGCTTGACGTTTCTGCCGGTGCGTATTTCATGGTCAAAGACAGTGTACCCACGAAAGAAACGCTGGTCCTGCGTGTCTTGCAGGTAATGAATGAATTCCTGGAGAAGACAGGTGAGTTTGTGTTGCAGGCTTCCATTATGACCACGACACTCACGTTCCTGCTTCCTCTCAATTCACCTTCCTCGGTGATGGGCGAAGTGCCAGCGATCATCAGCACAGGAATCCTCGCCCTCGAGACATTGTGTACTGCTCCTGCCAGTGCCAAAGTCCCTGCATCGACGTGAATCAAGACGGCTTGCATCTTGCCAGATGCCTGGAAGAAGCCTTGTGCAGCACAGAGTCCCACGAACTCATTCGGCATGGTGAGGATGCGTAGCTCGGTGTTTCCATCTTGCTTCCTCTTGCTTAGTGCTTCCACAATAGAAGGATGGTCACTACCTAGATTGACGAAAAGATGGGTCACGCCGGCGTCTACTATTGCCTCGAGTAGGGCAGTGGAGGTAGTATACATGTTAATGCACTGCAACGTATAGCCTATGGCAATGTGACAGAGCTGAGGGCATACAAAGATGCGAAGCTTACAAGCCGGCTGGGCAGGTCAGAGGTCAGCCTTCGCGAGGCATCATCCTCCAGCACCTGACCGAAGCATGCCTCCACAGTACCATGTCTCAGCACCAGGACCGTAGCTATCTGCATTTAGCCACCACTAACCTGCGGGGAAAAGGATTACGTGCTCGGATATTCCGAGTTTCAGCTACAATTCCCGGGCCGTCTCAAGCACAAGTTACATTGTCAAAGTCAAAGCTCTACAGCGGATAATGATGGCCATGACTGCCGATTGTGATCACGCGCACCTCTGTGAACTCCTCGACTGCCGCCATGCCTCCAAATCTGCCGTAGCCTGACGCTTTCATGCCTCCCAACGGTAGATGGGGCTCATCTGCAGAGTGTTAGCTTTGCTGTGAATCCGCGACTCTCGTGATGAAACCGGACCATGGACTGTAGGACCATTGATATGACAGCTTCCACTCTTGATCTGCCTTGCAACGGCTAATGCTGCAGCAATGTCTTCGCTGAAAACAGAAGACACAAGTCCGTAGTCTGTGTTATTAGCTAGCTTGACGGCTTCGTCCACAGTGTCAAACTCAAACAGTGCTACTGTAGGGCCAAAGCTCTCTTGGTGAAAGATGTCCATGTCCTCCTTCACACTCTCGAGCACGAGAGGTTGGACTACAGCGCCTTTGACGTCGAACTTGCCAGCCAGTATGTTCGCGCCTTGATCAAGGGCATCTTGGACCAAGCTTTTCACTCTTGATCCAGCTGCTTGACTTATCAAGCCGCCCAAGGGTGTCTGACCATGGCGGGGATCTTGTGCCGACAGAGATTCGATCTTCGAGCGCGAGTGATCAGTCACCAGGTGTGAATGCTGATGGAAATACGCACCTTCTGCTTGAAAAGTCGCTTGAAGTCTCCTGCTATGTCTTTATGGACTATAACGCGCTCTGTTGACCTAGTGAGGTCGGATTAACTGAAGTTTCTCGTGTTCTTCTGCAGAAGTGGCTTACATGCATATCTGGCCCTGATGTTGCATAGCACCAAAGGCGGCAGCTTTGCATGCTTCCTCAAGATTTGCATCCTTGAGAATGATCATCGGAGCTTTACCACCGAGCTATTGAAGGATTAATCACTGATGAAAAGGTGGTATTGCAGCACAAACCTCTAACACAGCCGGCTTGAGATACTTTGCACAGAGCGAGCCGATGATCTTGCCCACGGCAGTACTTCCCGTGAAGTTCACTCTTTGGACTGCTGGATGTTTGATCATCGCCTCTGTGACCTCCGAAGCGGATGTTCTTGGACAGCATATGAAGTTTAGCACACCATCTGGCAAGCCAGCTTTACTGTTGAAAGCTTAGTTGCTGTATGGTCGTGTCGTGAATGCGTGACCAACCGGAATGTGTCCACAAGGAGGTACTGCGTGAGTGGACTGTTTTCGCCTAGTGATAGGTCAGGAATGTGGTGTTATGGCACCTCTCTATAGCTTACTGGCTTTCAGTACTGCAGTATTTCCACAGGCGATCGGGGTTATGAATGCTCGTATGCCAAGGATCAAAGCACTCATCAGTACATATTTTGTCAGAGAGATCACAAACTCACAATGGGAGCATTCCAAGGTGCAATACCAAGCACAACACCGCATGGCTCCCTGAAGACCATAGCCAGAGTGCCTAGAGTATTTTTGTAAGCATACCATTTCTGAACTTGTCCTACTCAACCTACCTTTATCATTGCTGGGGACTATCTCGCCCTTGATCTGTGTAACAATGCCGGCAGCTTCCTGGACAAACTGAATCGCTGTAGAAATGTTGAAAGCAGCCCATGATGCCAATGCTGGAGTCTCTTTGACCATGGCATCGACGATTTCAGACTTGCGCTCCTGCAAAAGTATGGCAGCTTTGTTGAAAATCGTCCGTCTCTCGAGTGGTGTGCTGTGTCGCCATGACGCGAATGCACGCTCTGCACTCTCTACCGCGTGAATGCCATCTTCGACACTGGCAGCTGGAGCTGAATGCACGACATCACCGGACAGAGGGTCGCAGACGTCAAAAGTTGTGGCTGGGCTGATGTCGGTATTGTCGACGATAAGACCAAATGACGCTGATGAAGTCGCTTTGCCGTTGACTTTGTCGGTATTCGCCATGTTGTAGGAGTGCTCAGTCACACCTTCAGATAGTAGTTGATGGGAGGCGCGTAGATGGCGGGGCTTGAAGGGCCGTGTGTACCTATGTACTTCTTTTTTCGCTCGCGTCTACGGTCTCCCCGGGCATCATGGAAAAGAGGGGAAGTCCACGCTAACGATTTGAGAGTCTGGTACGATCAGTTGACCTTTGTGTGGGGAAACAAACGTTTGCGGATGCTTGCAAAGGTGCAAGGTCGGCTGTCCCGAATCCATCACGGGTGACAATGGGACATTAGCCCCCTCAGGTCGTACTTTACATAGATACCTCCGAGATCGTTTCCTGAGCGGGAATAGTCAAGTCAAGTCAGCTCCTGTACACGAAGTTTCCGACCTACTACTCCTCCCATCACTAGTGACAGCCGCATTGAACGAGCACAATATGTCAAAACGGAGTCCCATTGAGCAGATTGAGCATGTCGAGCTCGAACACTCTCACGAGGCACCCGGCACATTATATGAAAGCGATGTCAAACCAGCCAGTGGCGGTCGAGTCCTCATCCCTAGACCGTCAAATGATCCTAACGACCCTCTGACATGGTCCTCGTGGGAGAAGGTCAGATCGCAGCTCGTTCAGACTTCATCATGACTGACTGGCTACAGTATTCGACATATCTGACAGTTTGCATGTTCACCTTCCTGGCTACGTATGTCATTGACACGGCTTCTGCTGGTGCCGCTTTCACTGATACATCACGCTCAGTGTCAACGCATCAAACTTCACTGTCGCAATAAAGCCGATAAGTCAGCATTTTCATGTCTCGACCACTAAAGCGGGCTATCTGGTGTGCTTCAACGTTCTCTTTCTTGGAGCTGGGTGAGTGCTTATTATAGTAAATTCCTGATTGTGGACTGACGCGAATAGGAATCTTTTCTGGTAGATTGTGCTCATGCGCCGCGTGAAGGACTGTTACTGATGAGATAGGATTCCGCTGATGCGATGTATCGGCAAGAGACCAATGTATCTCATTGCACTGTTGCTCTTCGTCGTCTTCAACATCTGGAGTACAGTTGCGGAAAGTTTTGGAAGCCTGTTGGCTGCGCGCATACTGTCTGGATTTGCTGCCTCCGCAGGCGATGCCACTGTACCTTCATTGGTCTCGGATTTGTTCTTTGTGCATCAAAGGGTAAGCACATTATGCTGATGTCTCAAGCTATTGCTGACATGACAAAGGGCTCAACGATGATGATATTTCATCTCGCACTCAGGTATGTGGTCCGCGCAGAAGAATGCAAAGAGACGATGAATGGACTAACATGGGAACTAGTTGTGGCTTCTTCCTTGGACCTCTGATCTGCGCCTGGATCGCCGAAGAGATTGACTGGAGAGGCACAACTGCCTTTATTAGCATTGCCGGTGGTGTGACACTGCTGGTTGGTATCTTCACAATTCGGTTGGTGAACTCATTCAGGTGGTGATATACAAGCTGACATGCTCTATAGCGAGACGAGCTACCCACAAGGACGGCATAATCTTGATGCACCAAGAGAAGCCTATCCGCCGAAGAAATCCTACCTTGCAGAACTTTCCTTGCTTTCAGGCAGAAACAAAAATGCAAGTCTCGTGGGGACCTTTGTAAAGACGGTCACCATGGCAGCATATCCACCAGTAGCTTGGGTCGGCGTCACTATCGGCGCTTTTGTTGGATGGTATGTACCATAACATGCGAGATCAGTAGAGAGCATACTGATCGATACAAGGAATATTGTTGTACAACTTACGTCGAGTCGGACCTTTACGAGCAAGCCATACAGCTGGCAGACTGGCGATCTTGGTTTGCTCTCGATATCTGGCTTCATCGGCGCAATCTTTGCTTCATTTTTCGGCGGAAAGCTGATCGATGTGATTGCGAATAGGATGACGGCAAGGAATGGTGGGCGCAGAGAGCCCGAGTATCGTCTTCCCGCCATCATCATACCGGCTGTGATTGGCCCTATGGGCATTCTCATATTCGGGCTTTGTGTTGCACACAAGACTTCTTGGCCTCCCATAGCAGTGGGGTATGCTATGCAGGGTTTTGGATTGACGGCTGTGTCGAATGTGGCTGTAACTTATGCCGTAGATGGCTACCAGCCTGTGAGTCGGATTCACTGCTCAACTCAAGACAAAAGCTGATACCAGGTGATAGCTTGCTGGGGAAGCCTTAGTCATCGTCTTCGTGATCAGAAACGCAATTGGGACTATTCTAGCCCTTTTCGCTACAAATTGGCAAGCCGCAACTGGAATCCAGAATGTAAGTCGATCTGAATGCTGAAGCGTTGCTCATGTACTGAAAACCACAGGCATTCGGCGAGATGGTCGGCATCCAGTACTTTTGTCTCATCCTCGCAGTCTTGTTCTTCTACAAAGGCAAGGCCATTCGTGGATGGACCGCTCGCTTTGGACCCATGAAGAACATTGACGTCGAGATCTGAAGTAGTGATGCAATGAGCATAACGTGCACAGTGTTAAGCAGTTCCTAGTATTCGCTGAGATCATTCCTGTAGACAATATATAGCCTCGTGACTAAAACTCATCTAGCTATCTTTAAGAGGTTCTCTCTGTAAAGCTTCGTGCACCTGTTGCACTGCATCATAGCCATAAAGCCACGGCTGGACCTCAGGGCAAGTCCACCTGCTAGGGAACGCGCCTTGAGCCGATTGCTTCTCGAATTGTGACTTGAATATCACATCTCGCGCTTCTTGTTCTGAGCCGTCAGGTAGATGGAAATCATGGCGCTGCTTGAACGTCTCACGGACGATCGCTTCACCTCTTTCCTTTCGTAAACTCTCATACAGATGCAGGGCCTGGGGCAGTTGCGCCTTCGATGTGATGGCACCCAATAGTTCGCCTAGGACTGCGCCATCTTCGATAGATGAGTTCGCGCCTAGATTGTGATCAGCGCATCTTACACGTTCAAGCGCTGGCAGCCCATCCCTACCTTGTGCTAGATATGGCAACATTGGATGTGCAGAGTCGCCTATCAGTACGAGGGTTGACTTGTCATTCACCCATCTTGGCAACTCGGCTTGATGCATTAGTTTCCACTTGTCAACCTTTTCTACTTTGGTCAAAAACTTGTTGAGAATTGGGTCCCAGCCCTTGAACAACTCCCGCATCTCCTCGAGTGAGCCTTCTTGCTTCGCCACACCAGGTGGCAAATTGTCAGGAACGAGCAAGACAATGTTCAGCATTGTCCCACCACGTAGGGAGTACGAGACAACATGCGAGCCGGGCCCGATCCAAAAGTGCACCTCTGGGTTCTTGATCCATTCTCGCAGTTCAGGCTCATCTGCCACCTGATCAAGTGTGAGGACAATGCGGTATGCAAGGTCGCCAGTTGGCTTGGGCAGGTCTTGTGTACCTCCCAAGAAACTCTCCCTCGTTGCACTCCATAAACCGTCTGCTGCTGCAACGAGATCCCCCTCGAATGAGCTTCCAGACTTTGTGTGCACAACTGGGCGACTGCTATCAAGATCGACCTTGCTCACACGTTGATCCATCGCGAACACAACTCCCAGCTCTTTTGCCCTTTGGTATAAGGCTTGCTGCAAATCGACTCTGTGGAAATCAATAAACGGTGCATCGTACTTGCTCATGATGTTCTTGTCAAAGTCTGTCTCTCTTGCAAGTACCGGACCAGCATATCGATGTACGGAGAGCACAGTGGGGACGGCACCGGCGTCCCAGAAAGATTGCGGCAGCTGGAAGTATTGGAGGATCTTGGATGCGTTTGGGGTGATCTGAAGACCAGCGCCGACCTGAGTACATGTCAGATTCTTTCCGATAGATCGAGGTGAATGTGATTGACCTACTTCTGCGAGTTCCTTTGCGGATTCCAGGACCGTGACTCTGTGCCCATGAAGTGCGAAGGTTATGGCGGCCGCGATACCAGACAGGCCGGCGCCATTAACGATGATGTCCAGTCTGGCGTCTTGGGGAACTTGTGCTGCCATCTTGCTAATCCAGCTTCCGTCACTTGCAAGTGTTGCGAAGCTGCGACCGGTTCGAAAGAGCGTAAGTTGATGAGTAGTCTTCCTGTCGGCAGTTGACAGAATGAACACCGGCAATACATTACCCTGCTTCCCCACAATCAATCATTCCATCACGAAACACGCGAACCTTCAAGCGCGTCAAACCTGAAACACTTCCAATTCAGCAACCTCGTCCGCCTTTCGCTTTCGCAGCTACCGCCATGTCAGACATAGAGATGAGTGACGATGAGGCTGGCGTAGGTGGTGACGCTATCGAGCAGTCAATGGTCTTCAGCGCGATGGGCCAGAACGCCAAAGGCAAAAGAAGTGCTGCCAATCTGCCGGTGGAGCTCGAAGATAGTCTGCCATGGTGAGTTGATAGCAGTCTCAGGTCTCATATCAAGCGCCTCACTCGTGATCAGGGTGGAGAAATATCGACCGACTACACTCGATGATGTGGCTGGCCACCAGGATATCCTTTCGACCATCAACAAGTTCGTCGAAGCAAATGTTCGTCAATCATGAAGCACTGCAGGAAGGATCGAGTGCTGACCAAAGCCCCCTTAGAGATTACCACATCTTCTACTATACGGACCTCCGGGTACAGGCAAGACATCCACAGTGCTGGCACTAGCAAGAAGAATATACGGCGTCAAGAACATGAGGCAGATGGTGTTGGAGCTCAATGCCAGTGATGATCGTGGTATAGATGTCGTCAGGTGAGTCAGATTGCCTCCTTTCGCCAACCGGCGTCTGCTGACACTACATGACAGAGAGCAGATCAAGGTTCGTTGGGAAAAGAGCCTACTCATACTCATACTCACCAAGCTCGACAGACCTTTTCCTCAACGAAACAGATCTTCAACTCCTTCACCCCGACGACAGCCTCTGACCCGTCAGACAACGCATCCTCCTCTACAACTCTCGCAACATACAAACTCATCATCCTCGACGAAGCTGATGCTATGACATCCACAGCACAGATGGCCCTCCGTCGCATCATGGAGAAATACACACCCAACACCCGCTTCTGCATCATTGCAAACTACACACACAAGCTCTCGCCGGCATTGCTGTCTCGCTGTACACGGTTCCGCTTCTCTCCACTACACGCAGATGCCATTCGACAGATTGTCGACAAAGTCATTGCGAACGAAGATGTAAACATCGCACCTGATGCCGTGGACGCTCTGGTCAAGCTCAGCAAGGGCGACATGCGTCGAGCATTAAATGTCCTCCAGGCTTGCCATGCTTCAACCCTTCCAATGCCAGAACCCGGCAAGCCACCACCAGCCGCACTGGCGCGCGCAGATCGAGAGCTGATCACGTCCGAGATCGTCCATGACTGTATCGCCTCCCCACAACCGTCTGATATTGCACTTGTTCGCGACACACTTCTGGGCACGTCGGACGTCAGCAGCATCCTCACGACACTGCAGACATTGAAGAACCAGAAAGGGCTTGCGTTAGCGGATCTGCTGAGTGCGCTAAGTGAAGAATTGGCGGAGCTCGAGGTGCCGAGTCAGACGAGGGTGGAATGGTTGCGTGGTCTGGCTGAGGTTGAGTACAGATTGGCGGGAGGTGGCAGCGAAAGTGTGCAGATGGGTGGTATGGTCGGAGTGGTGCGGCAAGGTGTAGAGCTTATGGACAAAACTGGAATGACTGCTTGAGCGAGTGTGAGAAGGATCAGGGATCGCTTATTTTTGAAGCTCTGTGGACTTCAGTCATCATGCTTGAACCGGGTCATGAACTGACCGGCACACCTTGCGGGAGCTCAACACAAAGTCGAGCCATTTATGATCAGGAAGATCCTCGTCAAATCTGACTGCTATGTCTGATGAATGAAAGGCCAATGAGCACCAGACAAGGTCTAAAGTCGTCCCGTTGTGCGGTGCAGTCTTCGTCGGGGAGCAGCCACGCACCGGAACCTCTCGCTGGAGTTGCGCGTCAGGTTTACTCTTCCAGGATGTGACAAGACCGAAAGGCTTGGGAAGGAGTGAGGTAATTCTAAGTGTTAGACAAGACGATGATGTTTCAGAGTATCTGAGAAGTGCTTTCATCCAAGCAATTTACGACTGACATGACACAACACACTCCGTTACACAAAACAGGCCGAGTGGCAATAGATCCGAGTCATCCCCAATCTTGCAAATTATCTACTGCATCATGCGGGAATCTCGTTTCAAAATCTACATGGAAAGACCAAGCTTCCAGATCACAAGCTCACCTCCCATTGCTACAACCTTCTGCCCCTACCTCCCCCATATTCTCCCGTATCAACCCAACCACAATCTCCGGCCCATCATTCTGCACAAAATGATCACATCCCTCCGCAATCACAACCTCGCCGTTCCTTTTCTTGCTCAACCTCGTCAACCCCTCATTACACTCCTCCAACTTCCTTTGCGCATACCTCATAACCAAGCTCTTCGGCGCGCCAGACGCCTTCTTTATCCCCTGCGCAAACATGTCTGGATCGTGCCCAACCACATGACCCAGGGGCCCACTCAATCTTCGGGGCATCCGCATGCGGCGGTATCGTGGGGAGGTTACTACGATCTAATCCCTCCTTATTCGGCGCGACGGGGTCAACACTTTCGCAAATACCGCCCTCACCCTTTGCAACTCACCGACACCGACATCAGCGGGAAGGGCGTCTGCGGCGACGGAGTCTGCAGCATCAGGATCTGGCCAGACCGCGTTGAGGGAGTCGGAATTTGCAATGATGCTGTCGAGGAAGATGAGGCCGGCGATGCTTGGGAAAGGGTGGTGTTGGCAGTAGAGGCGGACGAGGGGGCAGCCGATGCTGTTTGCGATGAAGATGAGCGGGCGCAGGGCGTTGGAGTCGAGGGCCAGGAAGTGCGTGAGGAGGGGGTGGAGGTCGTTGATCACGTAGATGGGCTTGTGCTTGGATGGCGAGGGCCCGCGGAAAAGGGTGGAGCCTTGGCCGCAGCGGTCGTAGATTAGGATGCTGGGCGTATGTTGGAGTGAGGTGGTGGCGAGGAAGGTGCTGATGGTGGGACATCAGTCTGCTTGCGGGAGCATGAGACCGTTAATGAAGACGAGAAAGGGAGTCGATGTGGCGGAGGAAGAAGAAGGCAGGTAGTTATAGCTGATGGGGCGATCTCGCACGTCGAGAGTGGCCTTGATCATGCCTTGTGGCAGTGGTGGTGATGGTGATGGTGTTTCTTGCGGCTCAGTGGTATTTTATCATATCGGGTCGAATAGGATTCACGGCAGTGTGGGTTTGCACGGAAGGACGGAGTCTGTATTGTGTTCATACATGGGGCCTTGATGTTGCGTTATAGATCAGTACTAGCCTTGTTGTCATACATGAGGCGCTGCTGGTGGCACATTTCAGATGATAAGCACGTCAACCTATGCGGAGACGGTGAACGAGGAACAAACGAGGCGGAGGAAAGACGGACTGTTTCATCCAACCATCCATGGACTGGACCCTTTGTTTCATTACGACCCGAGGCATTGGCAACATAGGTTTTATGTGCGGGGTAATAAAGTGACCTTGCGGAGTAGCGGCATCCTCGGCTGATACGTCATCCTTTATAGCTCAAGCTAGTATACTACTACTATCAACAGGCTTTGAGAGTCTCGTGAGTCTAGCAGAATCACATCCTCCTCCGCAAGTTTGGTTGTCGTCCTCACATCACTACAAATATGATTTACTTGCATGACTACAGCCTGGGAAGTCCCATCTTGTTCTTCGCCAGTTTGCTAGCAATCGGGCTTGCATGTCTTTGCCTGTTCGCGATATATTGTCGTACTTTGCATCCACTTGCAAATGTGCCAGGTCCTTTTACAGCGAGCTTCTCCCGCTTCTGGCTGATCAAGCACTCCCATGCCGGTGATATGCACAGGACGATGATTGCCATGCACGCAAAATATGGAAGTCTAGTTCGTGTTGCGCACAACGAGGTCAGCATCTGTGATCCGCATACCATCAAGACAGTCTACGGCGCGGGAAGCAAGTATGCCAAGTCGGACTGGTATAGTGTTTGGCAAGGTCATCGGAAATTTGATCTCTTCGGTGGAAGGGACGACAAGGTGCACGGGAGACAGCGTGCTCTTGTCAGTCGTGCATACTCTATGACCTCGCTGCACGATCTGGAGCAGTACGTTGATGACACCATCAAAGTCTTTCTTGACAAAATGGCGGAGGCGAAGGGTCAAGTTAACCTTGGGATGTGGGTGCAGCTGTACGCCTTTGGTGAGTGTCTTGATTTGGAAAAGACCTTGCAGGCATAACTTTCGTACATACTTATTTGACTCTTCACAGATATCATTGGTGAGATAACCTTTTCACGAAGCTTCGGTTTCCTGCAAATGGGTAAAGACGACGGCACTTTTCATGCTATTGAGCGTCTCCTCCATTCGGCGGCATGGATAGGTCAAGTGCCCTGGCTCTTCTGGCTGAATGACTACTTGACCCCATGGATTGGTAACCGAGTTGCTGCCAACAACCGCCATGGTTCGATCCGAGACTTGGCCATGAAGGAAGTTGAGAGTAGGAAAGATCGTGGCTCGGATCGCAAGGATCTCCTCGCCGAGCTATTATCCGTGCATGTCGAGAAGCCTGAGCAATTCGACTATGCTGCGTTAGTGTCCATGGCTACTAGTAATATCTCAGCAGGCAGCGACACCACCGCCATTTCCATTCGTGCGACGGTCTTTTATCTCTTACAGAACCCAGCGGCCAAGCAGCGTCTACTTGACGAGATCCAATCTGCTCGGTCTCAAGGCAAGCTGAGCGACCCTGTCCAATTGGCAGAAGCGGACGACATGCCATATTTGCAGGCATGCTTGTACGAGGCCCTTCGTCTGCATCCAGCAGTCGGCATGAGTCTTCCTCGTGTCGTGCCAGAAGGAGGCCTTTCAGTCAATGGTGTATACATTCCTGCTGGGACCATCATTGGAGCCAACCCGTGGGTTGTTCATCGCTTAAAGAGCATCTTCGGGGAAGACGTAGACGTGTTCAGACCCGAAAGATGGCTTGGTGCTGACACTGGAGATATGAAGCGCTTTTTCTTTGCGTTTGGAGCCGGAGCGAGGTCGTGCATTGGCAGGAATATCAGCTGGATGGAGATGTCGAAGCTCATTCCTACCTTGTTCATGCACTTTGACGTGGAGTTGGTCAATTCAGATGAGGAACTAGAAGAAGTGTGTTGGTGGTTTGTCATGCAGAAAGGCTTGCATGTGAGGCTGCGGCAGAAAGTAGTGTCTGATGCCGAGTACTGAAGGTTTTGGTCTGATGGCTTCCAAGCGTATACGGCCTGTGAGTTGCAGGATGTTTATCGCTCTGGCAGGTGCTGGGATTTGTGCACCAGGAGGATCTGAGATCCGCAATTCCTTGGTTACCCTCGAGCTGCTGTGCATGCATCGCTCGGATTCTGCTATCTGTATAGTCTATCTCTATCTATCTGCTCGTATGTGAAACGTATCATGATCAAGTGTTCGCTACCACCGAATCTTCAAGTACCCAAACCCCTCAAACTCTGTGCTCCTCCTTGATATCCATCTCCGTACTCGTCGGCGCATACCCGCCCGCAGCCGCAACCACACCCTCCTCATCGAGGAAGCAATCCTCCGTCTTCAGCGACTTCTCATCGAAATGAAAGATGCGCACCTCTGCATTTTTCCAGTCATATCCACTCGGCCCATTCGGCCCCGCAGTGATGTTGCGCAGGATGTCACCGTGCGCAATTAGCACGATATCCTGCTCTGGACGGTCTCGTAGCCACTGGCGAACCCACCGCGCTCTGTTGGCTAGTGAAGCACGATCGGGCGCCCAGAAGCCTTGCTTGCTCGTCCAATCCGGTGGCAGCTGGGAGAAGTCGAAGCCGGCGAATTCGGGGTTTGCCTCGAGCTTTTCACGTGAGGAGCCCGTGTCGCCTGTGTAGTGGTTAATACATCGGTCGGTCAACTGGTTGAAATACGACGCCCTCACGCACAAGGATGACCGTTGCATTCCTGGGCTTGAGGCAAGCAGATGACGTTTTGAATGCCAAGACGCTGCACTGCTTCGCCCCAGCCGAGCTTTGTGGTCTGCAGAGTTCGCTGGAGGGGAGATGTGACGACGAGATCTACCTCGCCGGCAAGCTTGCGGACTTGAGGTGCTAGTGAGGCGGCTTGCTTCTTGCCCAAGGGGGTCAAAGGAGCGTCGGGTACTGAAGAAGAGTCAGTATTACGGCAAATGCCAGCTCATTGCTATAACGTACTGGTGTAATCAAGGTCGACGTTGTGCTCGGCTTGAGCATGACGGGTCAGTATGATTCGTGAGTTGGGTGCCATGATGATAAGTGATTTATGTGTTGAATGTTGTATTCATAGAGGCTCGACGTATGTTATTTACGTACAGATCGAGACCTTCCATTTCAGGTTAGCCCTTCAAGAAGCCCTTCAATACTGTCCTCCTGCTTCCTCTCACCTTTCACACCTCACTCACTCTCTGTGACTAGGATTACGTGCGCGTAACAGCTCTGTAAGCTGGGCTGTGCATTACACGCCCCGGCCGGGAGCTTCGCAAGATACGCACCAATCTGATCAGCTGGGTCGTGGATAGCTGAGTTGTACATTTACTTTGCAGCTGAAGCTTTTTGTAGCTGAGGTACTGCACTACAACCGCAACACTCGAAGTGAAGTGGATCCATCTCTCTTGAGTGCAATCTCCTTGCAAGGGTGCCCTCAGGCTCATGTGAGATCCCGTACATTTTCCTGTTTCATTTGCAGAGCGTATCAATGCTCAATAACGTTCGAATAACATTCAGGCTGGTGATGATTTTAGGACAGCATCCAGAGTTGGGCAGCCAAACTCCTATGTGACCGTGACTGTAGCCGAGGAATCAGCTCTGTGACATCTCCCCGAGCATCTGTATGCTTCGAGATAATGCCTCGGATTCCTCGCATGGCATGTCTCTGCCAATAACTCCAACTGCAAAGGGGTTGGCGGAGTGCATATTCGTTCAGTTTAGACTATATACGGTATCTGGTTGCGAGAATAGCACGCGCGTAAGGACTTTTCAGCTCTGGTCACCCCTACTGGAAGCTTTGGAGCTATATATATCCTGTAGGTATCTGCCAGATGACTAGATGACCAGTCGAATTGGTAGGACTTCGCCAAGCCACAATACTGACAGCGCCCATTCTAAACTCTACTCAGGCTGCCTTCTGATCGTTCTTCTCCATAGCGGTCAGTGAATACATCGGCGACTACGCTTCTAAATGCCATGAGGACCGCTAGTTGTGCATCCTGATCGGCCTCGCCGCCCTCGTAACAGCTATAGCCTGTCTCTGCACCGGCACGTCGACTCCAGTCCTCCTAATGGTCCAAATTTTCCAGGGAGCCCCTACGGCAATGAACCAAACCTTGCCTCGTACTAGACTGGCGCAGCGGGTTGGCAAAAAGAGCGCAGGCGTGTACATGGGTTATCTGACTTTTGTCGGCTGCGCTGCAAACATTGCTGCGTTCTTTTTAGGAGAATTGATCTTTGAGCGAACTGGTTTTCGGCCAATGTGGTATCTCTGATTTGGCCTGATTGCTGCTGAGGCTACTCTATGGCTTCGACTCATTGACGCAGCTGCTGGGGCTAAAGACAATGACAAGATTGGCCTCGACGAAGGTTGCGAGGCAGCTGGGCACAAGCAATCTACGATGATCGTGTATACGAAGGCATCTCCGGTCCCCTCGCTCCTCACGTCTTCATCTGATCCCGACAAGATATTGTGCGATGTCACTATCATCGAGCTCCCCGTCCTCGACGATACCGAAAGAACCAGCTACAACAGTCCGAGCGGCTAAATCTCAGCTCAACCACCTTTCCCCCCTCGCATCGCCCTTCCCACCCTTCTCCGTCTGCTTCTATCCCCTCGCCTCAGCACCACCCTCTTCGCCACCCTAATGTTCCAATCAGTCTACTCTGCCCTCAACGCCTCCCTCCACGTCCACCTCTTCAACATCTTCTCGCGGGGCGCCTTCCCCAGCAGCCTCATGATGGTCACGGCTTACATTTCCGGCTTTCTGAAACCCTTTCTCGCATGGTTATGTGACCGGCGAGGCTCAAAGCGCTTGACCACAGCACGGCCAAGTCTCACGGCCCTGGCTTTGATAGCAGTCCCGGGCCATTGCACCGATAACGATATGCGCTCGAAGGCACTCTTGATAATTTTGCTGACCTGTGTGGGGTACACGCGGAGCTTGACAGCTGTGGCACCAAATACGGAGGTGGAGTATGCGGTGGAGGCGTCGATGCAGGTGAAGATTCAATGTACGACCACATCCTTCGCACTGGGCTGCATGCCAGCGGGGTCGACCGAAACCGATTCCAGGATCGTCAAATTGACGAGGGCGGTGATGTCAGCGCCGCAAGACCCGAGAACGATAAACGCTTGATTGAGCGCCGGCTAAGCCAAAGCGCGAGCAGATCCGGTGAGCAGCGGCGCTGATGGGGGACGTTTATGCTGGAGGAGGCGGAGGAACCCTCCTGTTCGCCTTCGTTGCCGATGACGGAGCCGACGGCAGGGTCGATGGGAAGGTCGCCGTGCATGGCTGCTTACAGCTGGACGTCTTGGAGTGTGCCGAGGACGAGGTCCGTGAAGGTGCCTGCGAGAGCCACGGCGTCGTCGAAGGTCGTGGTGTGGAAGTTGTATTGGCATGCCTTGGGCGCAAGTCCAACTACAGTGGCGATCAAACCGGCGGCCTGAGCGGCGTGCAGGTATTAGAAAAGGCCACAAATATACTCTGCAGAATTGTGTCCAGCGAATGTGGTCAAGCCCACTGCCACATGCGAGGGCATTGACCAGTGCACTTTACTTGCGACAATCGACGTAGTTCGCCGCGGAGCATGTCGTGGGAAGTTGTGCAGAGACTGGTCGCCTGCATATCCAGCCGGTCATCTCAATTGTCGAATGGTGCGCTTCTTCTCGTCTAGAATTCCACGCTTGGCTTTCGCACTTCCGACGGATCGTGGTCACGCCTTTACCCAACATTCTGTTCGGCTTTGTCATCTCCGGAGTCTTGCTCGCCTGCTTGCCTCGACGACTCCACAGACGAGCTCCGGCGGTCCTGCTTTAGCTTCTCATTCCCCACACCAGGTTTGAACAGTTTGAAGTATCGCTTGATCGCAACATCAAGCGTCTTGATAGTCACAGGTTTGACATAGAACTCATCTGCACCTGCCATAGCCGAGCGATGCCGATCATCGGGCGAGTCTTGCCCTGTTACCATGAAAATGACACTGGGTTTGCGGTTGCTGATGACGGCAGCTTTGGCTTCAAGAGCACGGATCTGCTCGGTGGCCTGAATGCCGTCGCAGTTGGGCATCTGCAGGTCCATGAGTATGAGATTGATGGGTTCTTTGTCCTGCGCCGACTGATATGCTTCGGTGGCTTTGTGGCCGTCTGTTGCCGTTACGTGCGGCATGCCACGTTTCTCGCAAAACACGCGCAGGATGTGTAGGTTGATTGCATTGTCGTCGACAACCAAGACCGAAGGGAGACTGTTTGCAAATCGCTCGGGATCCTTTTTAATCGGAATTTGGGGAATGATCGATGGTGCTATCATGGATGGCGAGCCGATGTCAGATACTGTTACGGTGGTTTCATTGCTTTCGGTAACCTCGGGCAAGGACGGACGAGTCTTCAACAGCCTACAGGCATCGTTTGCCTGTGACAGGAGCTGATCGAGTCGACTCGTGAAGAATGGTCCAGGGCAAAAGATGACGCTTCGTTCTTTTGCAACTTGCTCCAGTAGTGTACAACAAGATCTAGCTGGGACGAGGCACAGTATGACTTGCTGGGATGACGTGGTAGTCAAAAGCTGGCGGAAGGTCTCCACGTCGTCAGTATGTTGTATGACAATGAAAGCGTCTTTGTGAGATTCCGCCAGGGCAAAGCCTCGATGATTCAGGAAATTGGCAAAGGGTTGAAACGAGGGAGAATTTGTCGAGGAAGCTAGTGGAAAGTAGGCTTTTGGTAAGAAGTCAGAGCCCGTGCATGCCCCGTCGTGTTGTGGAAGTGCTGTGATGTCGGAAAGGACGAAACTGGCGCGGAAGTGGGACCCGGCGCCGACTTCAGACGACACTAATTCGACAACACCTCTCATTTTCGAGGCAAGTTTTGCAGCAAGTGTTAGTCCAAGACCTGCCCCACGCGTGTTGTTGTCTCCTTTCTCATAGGCGTCGAAAATGCGATTGTGGTCCGACTCTTTGATGCCGCAACCCGTATCAATGACGTCTGCATGGAAAGTATTTCCTTCCATAGTCAATATCACATGGACGCTACCTTGAGCTGTAAAGATCAATGCGTTGAGTATTAGACAGGTTAGGCACTCTCGAAGCAGGTCAGAATCTATGCTGCTGACAATGCCGCGCGGCAGTCTGTTGTCAAAGAACAGGGAGATGTGCTCATAATCGCTGATTGTCGAAGACTCCGTGATGTCATCATACAGATGAATCTCCAGATTGTCAAGGTTATAGGCTGCTACCCTCAATTTATCAGTATGGTCCATATCACTCCACCTGTTAAGCTTCAGTATGTTGTTGATTGTGGACATGAGCTCGCGGCCGCTGGAGGTTATCGTCGATAACATTGAGGTAGCATTTTCCCGCGAAGTAGTGTAGGCAGTGTTGTGAGCTATTTCCAGAGGTACAAGCGCATCTCGTAGCGCCAATTCTTCTGCCAGTAGCTCTGAAGTGGCTAAGACACCATGTACAGGTGTCCTTAGCTGATGTGTAATACTCCTTAAAAAAGTTTCTCGTGCCCTGAGAGCATGATCGAGGACTCTTTTCTGCAGCACGGTCGACAGAATAAACGCGCATCGTTCAATGAACCACGCATCGATGTCATCAAACACTAGATGCACGTCTATGCTATCCACAACAAGATAACGTGAATTAGGTGTTTGCTCACACTTGCCTACTATTGCTCGTATTGTCTGCTCTGCCGCCAGCTTCTCGTGATTGCGTTCTGCGATTAGCGTATCGAGATATTCGGTGTCTTCCCATAGCCCATCAGTGATGTCGTGATACGCCACTGGGTGGCGTCCTCGGACATGGATAACTTCCGAGTCGGGTGTTTGTATCGTAATTGTAGCGCTCGGGTATAGCCTTCTGACGGCGTCAACGATATGATCTTCCATATCCGCTGCAGCGCCACGTGCTTGCATTTCGGCGATCACTCCCGACATATGCTGGCGTGCTCGATGACGACTAATGCGGGCACCATTGATGAGGTCGTCAGAAAACATTGCGGCGAAGTGCACCAGCGCGTCCTTCTTGGCACCAACCAGGGGCTCATGAGCGGCATTCGATGCTATGCATAGCGAGCCAAGAGCCAAGTCTTCCCCAGCGTCTGTCCTGAACCTGAGTTGTGTGCCAGCGTAGCTGCGAAGACCGCCGATAGCTACATGAGGAGACTCTTTAAAGCGCCAATCCTCTTGCATGTTTTCGATCCAGAATACTGACTGCAGAACACTATCAGCTGCTGATCAAAGTCCGTACATGGGCATTCGCACTTACCCCTGCCTTTTGATTGATAGTATGTGCACATGTGGTTTCGCGTCGCGGTAGCATTGCTAATGGCAGCCCAGATGTCGCAATCCGTGTATAACTGTCATTTGACATGATGCCCATGATTGCAAACTCCCATCCCATGTAGTCTTTGACAATATCGATCTTCTCTTGTAGTCTTTTCATGAGATCGTGATCGTGTCCGATGTCCCGAGTGTAGTACCACAGCATTGTCAATCGTTGTCGCTCGTTCTTGGCCAGCGTGGGAAAGAGGTATTTGTCTGAAAAGTCCTTCGGCTGCCAAGGCGCTTCTGCCGAGAGATTGGCACTGAGTTTCCCAGTATAACTGGCATTCATGGTGCTGTCGTCCCATGCACCGATGGGTTGGTGAGAGTGCTCTTCATCAAAGCAAGGGCCAATGCCGACAGGCATGGCGAGTAGTGGTACTCCAGCATAGCGCGCACCAGGATTGGCATCTGCCACTGGCACAAAGGAACTTGCCGCGCCGGTACCAGTAGGTGAATAGTTAGGCATCTACTTGGTCTCTCGGGCTTGGCCCCCTCGAGTTGAACGCCCGCGTTTAACTTGTGCAAAATGTCGTCCGATAGATATTTACAAATGTTTTGCTCTTGTTCCAGGTAGAAGACCCTCGAGCTTCCCCAGTCCAGTCAATGCTCGGTATACCAGGCAGTCGAAAGATATGCACTCCGAGAAGCCAAGAACGAAGATAGGAGATATTGCGAATGCGACGATGCTCCAGCGATGCAGCCTGCAGCCTGCAGGTCTCCTGGCCGCTTAATGGAAAGAGGCTATCGCGCACTTCTCAGCTACTCTTTGGCAAGCGTGCCTGAACCTCTCGAGGTGATGCAGTGAAGCGATATAGATGACGCGAAAGATGAAACAAGACGTCGTAAAGTTTGGAATCGGAACGCTGCCGATGATGTCTGGACCCAATCGAAGTCGAAGCCGCATAGCCGTCCCGGTTGCGGGGTATGCAGCAACGGCTATATTCAAGCCCAGGATCGAGATGAAACACTTCGGCAAGGTTCAACATTAAAGGTCGGCAAAAGACAGTGATCGCTTGGAAGACCTTAGGTTGTCCGCGTTCCACAGTTTACCAATGCATATCAGGTTCAGCGAACGATGGCAGGTGCATTCAAAGTCCGAATCGAAGTATGCATTAAGAGCTTGATGGCTATAGCACGTCTGGGTCATCTGACGTCCGCTCGCGACATCTTCACTGCTTGTATATCTTCGTGAAGCAGTCTCGCAGATCCTCCACCACCTCTGCCGGTTGCTCAAGAGCGATGAAGTGACCACCATAGTCTCGCTCGCGGAACCACTGACAGTTTCCCGTCGTCTTCGCAGCTCTCTCACTCGTCGGTGTGATATCCCAGCGGTAGGATGAAAAGCCGAACGGTGCCTTGATATAGTTCTTCGATTTGCTGTTGAACTCGACATAGTCCTCATGCCGGACGTTGTTGTAGTAGCATAGCATACTCGTCATGATTGATGGCGAGGTGAAGAAGTACAGGCACACTGTGGTGAGGATGTCATCCATGAATCGCTTGTCCGAGAGATCGCGGTACTTTGGATCCACGAGCTCGTGGTATTTCTCGCCGACGAAGCACATGATGCCGATGGGGTTGTCTGAGAAGGCTATGCCAATGGTCTGCGGTCGTGTGCGCATTTCAATAGCATATCCCATGTGTTTCTCGTTGCCAGGCGTGCCAAGCCACCAGTCTGTCATTTGCTGAGCATTAGTTTCGCGCTCGGTCCATTGGTCTTCTGGCACTGGTGGCAATGATGGACACATGTTGGTGTGCACGGCTTTGCATGTCGTAGAGTAGTTTGCTCCGAGCTCTCTCACAACCTTTCAATGTGATCAGTGGTGTTCATCAGTAGTGCATATGTGACCAACCCAATGACCCCAATCTCCTCCACTGGTAACATATTCCGTGTGACCAAGCTCAAGCATGAGCTTATCGAATACTCGTGCGGTGTCCTGCAAAGTCCAGCCTTTGGGGTGTTTCTCAATTTCACTCCAGCAGTATCCAGGGACACTAGGCACGACGACGTCAAATACAATGCCATCATCCTTCTCGGAGCTCGTGAGATCATCGATGACTCGGTTGAACTCCCACCAGCTGCCTGGCCAGCCATGAACGAGGAGCAGAGGCACAACCTTCTTGGCTGGCTTTCTGGCTGGTTGATGCACAAAGTGGATCTTGACATTTTCGATTGACGTCGTAAAGTGTTTCCACGATGATATCCGCTTCTGGACAGCAGCCCAATCATACTCGTTTAACCAATAGTCATACAGCTTGTGGACCCATGCTAGCGGCACACCATACTCATCACCTGCCCCAGGCACGATCTCATGCTTGGGAAGCCGTGTATCTTTTAACTTCCGATACAAACGGTCCACCTCTGACAGAGGGACAGTCGGATCGAAGGGTGTTATCGTCATGTTGGCAGTCGAGATGTAGTACAGTACGAAACAGAGCTCGGATGAGCCTGATATGTTTCACCTGTCGTCTCCACTTTTTGCCATGACGTAGACATTGTCGTCGTTTCAGAGTACCGTCGGCATCGTTGCATCGATCATTTGAGAAAGAGCCAAGGTGTGTCTGGAGTGGCACAATCATACAGGATGTATCATAATGTTCGAGTTTGCAGCTTCATGTATCACAATTGGCTTCGATGTCGGCAACGTCCCAAAAGCAAGAAATAACATTGACGTGGCGACATGATACAGTAATAATGTGAAATATCCTACTACCAGCCTCGCCTGTCCCCGACCAGCCATCCCATCTCATGAAGTCGTAAAGCAGCAGAGTCGAAAGCATAACTTTTCATCATACATTGCCATGCTGAGTCATCAGCATCTTGGTGTCGTCGTGAACCATCATTCCACCCAGCCTCGAACATGCGACCTGAAATGATGTACAATCTCTTCACTGTGTCCTGGACCTAGCCACAACTTGTCTCCAGCGTCTGCAGATGCTTCCACGCCAGCTCGGCAGCATCTTCGGCAGCATTCTCGATGTAGGCACCATCGAACCAGAGACGAGCCTTGATGTCAATGGAGGAGCCGATGAGAATGCCACAAGACCAGGCTGTGCGACCACCTGTTTTCGAACTTAGTCAGCTCATGATAACGTGTTGTTGGGTATGAGCAAGACTTACCGCGCTTGTCAGAGAAGGTGTGGTACAGTGGCTGAGGAAGACTATGGTCTTGGCAATAGTCTGAGGGGTATTAGTTGATGAACATGACGAAGTTGACGAGAGGTATTGCGTGACGTGACGAGCTATGCATGCTGGTGCGATGTGCTGTTCCGAGTAAAGCAGGCGACGGTAGACGTGGCAATTGACATACCAATCAATCTCTTGCGCCAGACATTGCTTCCATGTGTCCACGATGCTAGAGGTCGATGTGTGGCACCAACATCAGCACTTTGACCAGGCTGAGAAGAGAACGAAGTTGAGCTGGAGGAGGTGGTGGTGGTGTAGCTAGAATGCGCTGGCGAAGGTGGACTTCGTGCCGTGAATGCTGCAGCACGTCTACTAGAAGGTGCGTATCGTTGTGGCGCGGGTGGTGGCGAGTACCACGGTGAGCGCATCTGGTGTGTGTGTTGAGGAATTGAGATTGAGCCGACCATGTCTGCGAAAGCGTTTAGCGAGTACGAAAGGTATTGTGACTGCGTGTGGTATGACGATGAGTTGAGCCTGCCGAATGCTGGAGAGCTTGACGAAGTAAAGTGACAGTCTTTCATGGCAGTAGGGTCAAGGCGGGTTTTATGCTGGACTTGTTGCAACATCGTTTGGATTGACTATGGCAAGTGCTGGGAGAAGACTGCGAGCGGGGGAAATGCAAGTTGGGGTTGGGGTGAAAGTGTGTACAAGGTAGTACAGCTGTAGTGTCTGTTGGGGTGCAACGAACGGCAACCTGCAGCTTATGAGAATAGTAGCTATACCTGCAAGCCCGGACCAATGCAAGTTTCATGTTGTGCAGATTGTGCGTACGCACTTTCGAACAACGGTCCATCCTAATGCAACGCGCGAACGAAGCAACGGGAACATGCCGTTGTGCAAGAAGATATACCTAGCCGGGCTAGGTGTGGAGACTGTGAGGGGACACTGTGCTATGCTCTTTGTTCCCAAGTCTAGCATGATCCTTGCTCGAAGCGTCGTGCATCGTGCCAAGGTGGACGTTCGGCGCGAGCTGACGAGTAGTGAACGCAGTGGAATCCATTCACTTTCCACATCATTCGACCATTGATACACCTGGGCTTATCAGTAAGCGTCTCATAGCAGGGCATTGGTAGAAACTCAACACCAATTCTTTACTCTGCAAAGTACAGTCAAGACATACGCTACTTGAGCTGGATAAGCGATAGAACCAAGTCGCTCTTCGGCACAAACGCCAGTTCTAGCGTGATCGGAAGTCATGTCTGCCAGTCAGATGAGCTTCTGTTGATCCATTATCCGTTTACTGATGGTGCGGCATGGTGCTCCGGATCTTGTTGCGGCGAGCCTACCATGCCGATTGGTCGGGGGGCATGGCCAAATCACGCTCTTTATATCTTCGAGTCGTCTTCGTATGAAGTAGCCGAGACAGACAAATATTGGCCGTGCTTTGTACCTGAATGCTGGTTCCTGAGCCTCTGTCGTTACAGTAAACTCTCCGACTCGTGGCAACAAAGTTTCGGGACGTCCATCTGCAATGATTCATTCCAGGAGGACAGCTCAGTTGCCCTGCACGCCCTGACGAGAGTTGCTGCAGTATGATCACAAAGATACCTGCTTCTAGTCCTGAAGACCGGGCTTGTTCTTACTTCCTTGGTTAGTGCATCAATTCCCAGGCTTGTCCAGATCAAGCGATCAGCCGCGCACTTCCAAGGCAGTTCTGCGCTATAGCACTCCACACGCGCATATCTGCAGCGATGAGCGCGGGAGATACCTTTTTAGCGCGTAGATGCCGGGGTCTCAAGCAGGGCGGCTAAGCATGCTGGAAACCAGCAAGCTGACAGGAATCGGAAGCGAGTAGTTAGGTTGATTGTGGTGCCCCTGAAGACCACGGCACAAGCACGGCTCAGTATCACACGTCACGGCGCTAGTGATGACGCCACGACGCTAAGCCCAGTATACCTTCATACATAGAGCAATCGCTAAACGTTCGGGTCAGCCTGGAAATCAGCGCCAGCTCCTGAAGTCTGAAGTGGCTGAAGCTGTAACGTGCGATCATTTCGAGAGAGTGCATGATGTCACTACTGGCAGTGGGGAAATGCAAGAAAGTCCACACAGAAGAGCGTAATCTCGCAGGAAGGGAGAGGCAGTGAAAAGCGGACACCTCAGGGAAAGTCAAGCGAGGGAAAAGAGGACAATCGCTGGAGGACTGACCGCAGCCCAATAGCCGCCTCAAAAGGCGATCGCGATGCTTACTGCGATGTCGGAGAGCCATCCCATAATCAGCTCTTGATGCACACTGCGCGACTTCAACTATGGAGTAAGCAGTGTCGTGGTCGTGGTGTAAAGATGCCTGAAGATCAAGAGAGCATATTAAGAGACAGGAAGAGAAAAATGTAAGGGTAAAAGACAGGAGGCGGTGGTTTTTCTGACTGATGTTTTAGCAGGGTAGCACGCTTACTTTATGCTGACATCATCTCACATCCAGCCACACCTCCTACTTTACTCAGAAACCTCACAGCTGACGTATTCCATTGACGATCTGTACGCTGTACGGCGCTTGTACGCCTCACTGGCCCCGATGTTGTGTCTGACGGGCTACAGTATAGACAATGGCAATTCTTTCAAACCATCTTCGTGCCACATCACACCATGAAACACAAGATTCGCCGGACAGCATCGTCCGTGGTTGCACAACACACATTCAAGGCCGAGCGATTTCGTGAAAAGTCACATGTCGAGGGACGGAGATGTTGCACTGCCCGTCTCCTGGAACATTGTCGTTATCGATGTACTGTGTGCCGTCCAGAACCATAACTCTTCTACGAGACCAGAAACATACAACCCAGCTCATCACCCGGCGATTTTCTCCTGCGCTGTCGACACTGTCTTTTCATGTCTCTCACACCACCTCAGCCTGGAGGAGGTTCCGTGATGCTTCCATTGGAATCAATAAGGCGCGTGGCAGTGTTTCTATCATGTACTGAAGCTATCGACTTGTCCCTCACTTGTCGAAGTGCGTACGCGGCTGTTGACGACTGGCTCGTTTCGAGCAGATTATCCAGTCAAGCGAAGAAATGCGCATGCCATTCAGAAGACCTGAGGAAAACTCAAATTGGCGCGTGCCAGAGTACGCATATGCTTCGGACTTGGTCTGCAATCTGGACGTCTACAGAAAATACGCTTCTGCAAATCAACGAGCAAATAAAATATGCTTCTCATTCCACCTGGAATCACTCAAACTTGGATAGTGGGCACCTATGCTACTTCTTTGTGATCGTAGGTACTCATCCAGTTATTGGAAGCTTTCCCTTACTTTAACAGGTGACTCGCACATGCCCATAAACCAGTGCCCGATCCACTGCACATTCGAATCTTGCACTGATGTTCTCATTCAGACCCACTAGCTTAGCGGGCGAGATTGATACCATTCACCTCGTCTTCCGCTGGCGATCGAACCATCACCTTCTATATGATTATGTGGCTTTTCAACGACAACACCACTTTCAAGATTTGCAACAAGCCAGGCAGTCCGTATCGAGATGGGATACGGATACCACCTCGCTCGGACCGCCCAGGTCGAGCGAGCGCTTTAGTGCCAGCCACAGATTATAGTGAGCTGTACAAGGCGCTTGCAGTGCTTAATGATAATAGTCGAGATTTTGTTAATTGGCAAGCGATCCTCCTCCTGCCTCCTCGCAGACTTAGGGAGTTTTCAAGTACAAGATACATGCATATTCCACTTCCATACACGCCGAAGTGTGATCAAGAAATCCTGACGTGTCAATTGCCGAAAATGGCCATAAGCATTTTCTCGAGGATGGCGAATGGGCGGGGTACCAATGGGCGTATCGTCGACGTATGGACCTTGGTGACAGTCTCGTCATGGTAATTTTTGTCATGACGCATATCAATTTCCAGGTCAAGTCTAGCAAGCAACACGGGGCACTAAGGCTGTTCGAACGGAATGCCTTCGAGATAGGTGGGGACTTTGACCTAAACGGAGTCCCGTATCCCGGAAGCGGTTGCGCGTTCATGACCAAAACTCATGTACTTGAGGAAGAGGTGAAGTGGACGCTGTCATTAGCTTTGATGCAATCACTAACTTTGATGCCTTTCGGACTGGTTGGGTCTTAGAGTACCATATATGAGAATCGTGTTAGTGAACATGAGGGCCGGCTCTGGCTATGGAAGCGAAGCTGGGGTCCTGACTGCGAAGATAAGATGGCCTGAGAAAGGCATGCATGTGTCCGACGAAGTGAACAGGATGCAATACTCCAGGACGGTGGCGGTGTTTTTATTCGACTGAGCTATATGTTAGTATAGACCACCCTCACTTCATACGCCGACATCAACGTCCGCAAAATCATTGCTGCTTTCGCACGAGCATGAACGCGAGTGCCGCACGAGATAAACAGTCAATCTATCTACTTAAGAAGCTTTGACCTCCTGCCCCAATAACACGATCACCATTCAGCATCATCGAGTCGCCGTCCGCCACTGCACCACTGAAAGTATGACTGCTTACGATGGTACCCCGATATTCAGCGGGAAACTCATTTCCATTTTGCATCCTCGCACGATCTGATGTGCGCATATTGTAGTACTTATGCCCGGGCATGGTCGCAAGTCTTTCCGCAGCAACTTGGCACAAGGTAGGGTCGACTTCGGTAGAAATGTTCTTGAGAATATCGAGCGTCGGTTTCTCTCGGGTGCCAGCTGTCAGAGTGGCAAGATCTTGAGCGCATATTTGCTGCTGAGTGCTTCTGGCGGCTGGAAAGAGGTCTTCTAAGCTTTGTACGAAGCCTTGGACGTCATCGAGCAGGCGTTGCAAGTGCTTTTCTCCATGTAAGGCCCATTTCGCTTTCTGAGAGAGACTGGTGTTCTTCTGTCTTTGAATCGCCAATGAGCGCATTCTCTCTGCCAGTGACACGAGGGACTTATCGTCCACGATAGCTGGTGAGACTGGTTTGCTCTGGCGGGAGCCTTGTTGGGAGTCCATGCGTCGCGAGATTCTCTCCATGTCCTCGAACACCACTATGATTTCGCCGAGGATCCCTTGTACAAGTACTGCTTCCCCAGGCGATGCAAGAGGCACTTCGAACTTCTGAAGACTACGGTCGTCCATAACACGGACGCTTTCACCCCAGCGTGATAATCTAACTTGGACGGTCGCGAGATGGAGCTGGCTTCGTTGATAGTTCTTGCCATAGTCACGGCCCAGCTGTACATATTCGAAGCAATCGACGCATGTAGTAAACAGAGCAGCTAAGGCAACACCGCCGGTAATAACGCCTGCTAAATCTGCCATTGCGATTTGAAGGAGACTTTGCTGTAAAAGATCTGAACTGGCAGCCGCCTTTTTTTTACGGAGCGTAAGATATTGTCCTTCACAGCTAAGCGCTGCGGTATAGACTTTCTTAAAGGAAAAGCTGAGTCTGGGGCGCATACATGTAAGCACTAATGCAAGCCCAGCGGACTAATCAGGCGGCCCCTCTTTCTATCCGAACATACATACTCAAGCCGCCCTTTGTGACCTCATCACTTGTGTTAGACTTCCTATAGTCACGATAGCACTGCACTCGCAGGTTCTTCCATGACTTATCGTTCCAGTGATGTCGACTGATTCTACGGCCAAGGCCAACCTCTCTACGACTCTACCGGACATCTCACAAGCGGCGCAACCTAGTCACGGACCGGAATATACCCAAAGAGGTCACTATATTCACGGCCCTCACGCGAGTGGACATGCCAACCAGCATAATGGGAATAACATTTATTACTACAACAATCGTGAGTGCATGGACCTCCGTGGATGTATCGAAAACGTGATATATGCTTAGATGTCCCTCAACCAGCCGCTATGTCCAAGCTAGAACAGAGTACTCAAGTAGAGCATTGGAAGCGCTACGCAGCCAGATATCCAACCGCCTTGCTCGATGCGGCAGCCCATGGCCAGATTGACCTCCTCCGGAGATTCATCAGTGCAGACACGGATCTTGACTTGCCCGGAACAAACAACACTACCGCGCTTCACGAAGCGGTGCGTGGTCGACATGAATCTTGTGTACGAATACTGATCGAACATGGAGGTTCAGTCAATGTGGTTGACTTCAGTGGAAAGACTCCACTAAGTTACGCACGTGATGTTGGTGATACTGCTGTCGTTCAGTATTTGCTTGACAATCATGCTGGTCTCCAGCCAACCAAGAGCGTCCTGAAGGGGCATAAAGGCTGTGTACGAGACGTAGTCTTCTCAAAAGATGGACAATTTATACTATCAGAGGCAGTCGATGGGACATTGCGACTTTGGGATGTTGATACTGGATTGACTCGCGTTACCACCTCTAAAGGTGAAGTGAAAGCAGTATGGACGGGAGATTGCCATGCAGACGTCGCAGTACTCATGTCTGAAAAAACCGATGACATCCCTCTAACGGGGGATGTTTTACTCGTCCAGGGGACCCTTTGGCCGTACATGTGTCACTGGCACCAAGTCAACTTCCGATTCCCTTCATCGTAGGACAATGCAATAGCTATTTTTCCGATGATTTCTCAGGTTGCATGCACACATGGCAGTACAGTATATTGCTGGACTACATCACTGTAAAGACCATGCCATGATCAGGATGCTCAGGATCGTCTCCCCGACAATGACACAGTGTATATCCTTGGATCGCCTTCTATCGCAGACCATGAGTCCTGCAAAGATGATACGGGCGATGTCAATATTCACTTTGTGACACGGGAACAGCACCCTCTCGATGCCAAAAGTTTGGAGGTCATGGTCGTGTCTCCAGATGGCAACTTGCTTGCAACGATTCCGAAACGCGTCTCACGGGTCCAAAGTATCCAGTGTTTAGACATCTGGAGGTTATCGGTAGTCGAGCATTCACCGGATAAACGACAGGCAGATCTCCTCTTCAGCGCAAAGCGCCTGTCCGAGCCTCGACATATGGTCTTCGCCGCAGATAGTAAGCGTGTTGCAATTCTGTCAAGCTGGGATACTGTTACGATCTTTGACATTCTCTCTGGCAGTAAGACACACGAGTTTGCTATGCGACACGCCTATACAGTTCATGTTCCGCAGCGATTCTCGCGCCCAACCAATACCGCCCTTGCATCTTCGCGAAATGGGCGTCTCTTGGCAATTGCTTGCACCGATTACACTATACGACTATTCGAAGTGTGAGAGAAGCAGTCTAGTAGCATCTTAACTCTGTTTCTGATATAAGAGATTATGGGTGAGGAGAATGGGAAGCCATATGAGGTCGGCCAGCAGATTGCATGGGACAAATGACAGAGGTCCATTCGAAGGCAGACTCGCATAAGCCTACGCTGCGAATGACAGACCGGATCGTAACTTTTTCAGCGTGCGGTATTGCTAAGGCTAGATCCAACTGGTTCGCCCCTACCTAAAAATCATCTCAAGTTTTCAGTACCATCTCAGCTCTGCACGAGCAGGGAAGCGGGGCAGGGCGAAGACGAAGAAAAGCAACGAAGAAAAGGGGCCGCGCTAGAAACACTGGCAGAACGGTAGTAGAAGGAGAAGGAGGAGCGGGAAGAAGAGGGGAGATGTGCGGATCGCCAAAATGAGGTAGTGGCATGTTGATGTGGCTCTGGGACCGGCGGAGGCGATATTACTAGCGGCTCACTGTCCCGAATGTTATGGTCAGGCGGAAGGATGGAGGAAATGCAGTCTTCGTGAGAGGGCAGAGAAATTGACGATCTTGGTCAAGACTGATCATTCGCCATCAAGAAGATATGCGAGAGCATTTGTCTTCGTCTATGCCTATATTACTTTGAGTGACAAAACTCGTCGTTTGCAAGTAATCCACGTTACAGAGACAAGTCGCCTTCCGCGGCCACATGATCACTCCCAGCACCATCCTTCTCCATATTGCTGTCGTCGGCGTGGAAATTCTACTTCCTGCCCTCTGACCCCGTCTCGGTCTCAGTCTCAGCCTGCCCTGCAATAATAGTAGCATAACTGCCTCTTTCTCTTCTCCCAAGCTCATAGCACCTAGCGCCTGCTTCCTCATCATTCTGTGCTCCCATTCCAGCACTATCCGCACTTCCCCTCTTCTCACGTCCAAGCACCGCAAACCGACTCGCCTCCCATGCACCACCTCTGTACACGACACCTGGATGGTAGATGGTAAGCAGCAGCACCGCCAGCATGATCATCGGCCCCTCAAGCACCATAAACGGCACCTCTGCTTGTGCCAGACTGCCTTCGAATCCACCACTCAGCTCCACAACACGATACACTGTCCTAATGAACACCAGCACCGCCGCCGCGCCCACCGAAACCAGAAATCCCTTCCACCGCGCACTCGTCCGCAACGCCACAAGTGCGGGATGTGCGTTTCGAGGGACGTCTGGACCCGCGGCTCGCACGCGCCGGAGGACATCAGCTGCGCAGCAGAGGAAGAGGCAGAGAGAGACGGCTTGTATGACGAGACCGGCGAGGAGGATGTTCGTACTGGCGTTACGGGAGGATGCGGTGGCTGCTGTGGCAGTGAGGCCGCCGCCGACGCCTTGGATGCTGAGGGCGATGGAGTCGAGGGTGCAGAAGACGAGGGCGTAGATGTGGGGGCGGAAGGGGAATATGCGGTGGGTTGGGGCGGTGATGGTCGTGGTGGCGGAGTTAGGAGAGGGAGAATAGACGACTACGATGCGGCCGAAAGTGACGTAGATGGAGGCGCAGAGACTGGCAGGGCCCAGACCGAGGGGGATGAAGTAGCTGGTGCGTGTCAGCTTCGACTCCAACGGATCAAGCACGTCGCCCTTCTCCCCACTGACAGTAAGAAGTTCCCGATCAAGAATGGATTCTTCCTCAAGATCAGACGACCAGCATATCCAATGACCTCAAGCACCAACCCTGCAAACATGACCAGCAGGAATCCCCACGTCTTATAGAAGACGCCGAGCCCAATCTGGGCGAGGAGGAGGGCTGCGAATATGGCGAGGTAGGTCGCATTACCGGGGAGGGTGGGATCGTAGATGAGGAAGCTGTCGGAGCGGGGGCAGGTGGTGATGGTGCAGTGGATGGAGGGGAGGTTGGCTGTTGACATGTCGAGGATGGAATGTAATGTGAATTTTTGGATAGAAGATCGGGCTCGAAGAGTGATGTGACAGCCAGAATATGCCTCGGATTAGTCGTTCACGTTCTGGGTCTCTTGACTATTGTTGTTGTCGTGGAATGTTATGCCTGCACCATTGAACACAACAAGCAAGGACATCGCCCAGCTTATATGTCCAGCCATCCGGCCGTACGTCTTCCGCAAGCTACATAACATTTGGCAGGTGCAGGAAGTCGCGATCACTATGCGTAAGCAGTATCAGATCTGGCCGAGTTGGATGACGTTGGATTTTGCGGGTTTACGGCCGACAGGGAAACACCAATGTATTGCCGAATTGAGCACTACGTGGGCATCATGCGTTCTCGTGGCCTCACTTTAACAGGTACATCTTTTCCAGGCCTCTCAAGCCGCGGAAGACGGTCATCAGACGCTTTGGGAACTGCAATCACCAGCCCCAGGCAAGAGGCACAACAATGCCATCCAACGTCCACGTGTAATCTGGTCTGCAGCGTATAAGATGCTGCACTTCTTCATTACGTGTATACAGACCCAGCTGCTTTTCCTTATTTACATGCTGATCTCGCCTGCCTCATTGCAATCCTCTCCAGGTCTTTTCATAAAGTGACATCATTTCCGCATCCACCTGCTTACACACCAGGCAGGAAGAAGTAGTCCAACGGCACGCCCAACGCTGCACATTGCGTCTCCTCTCTGAACGGTACACTTGCCAACCCTGGAGCTTGCAACCAGCGCTCAGTCTGGCTAGTGTTAGCCATGACAGCAGGCCAAGCACCGGCAGCAGCAAGTGTGGCAGTCGTGTTTGTATAACCGCGAGCTGCGAGATAACCCGCGGCGGGTGTTGGGTCGAAGGTGCGTGCCCATGCGGACCTGTGGAGAGTTGTTAGATCATTGGCTCGGGATGGAGAGAAGGGCAGGGAGGGCAGAGGAAGGGGTTAATGACGAACCAAGTATCAACAATAACCTGCGTAAACGGCGTATCATCTGCGTCCCTCTCGGGCAAGCCCCAACGGCGCCATGTACTGAAGACGAACATGAGATCGCCACTATGGCACTTGAAATATTCGCCGGATGGGTCTCCACCGGGATGAGAAGCCGTGATGGGTGCATTACAAAGAGCCTTTAGTGGCGGGGGTGGCCAGTAGGTGATTTGGTAGGAGCGGTTGAATTCGTAGTAGTACACCTCGGGCAGAGTGTGTGTCAATGTTGCTGCGTAAGCAGTAGCCTATACAGGGTTAGGTTGTTGCTTGTTATTGATCTGTGTTCGGAACAGGGCTCACCTTGTCAGAACATTCGAACCATTCATCCGTCAGTACCTCAGCAGTGACATTGTACACATTCAATGTAGCATTCGCAGACGTCGGAAGTGGGAAGTCCTCCGTATTTGCCAATACAGGTCCTGGAGCGATGCCGTTCGCAACTAGCGAAGCATTCAAGCTTGTCGTGTCAATGTACGAGATGAACGGAGCACCATCATCGCGCATGTTTCCAATAAGCAACGGAACCTTGTTGACATGACTGGTCCCGTTGTAGACAATAGCAGGGCTGACAACATACGTCCCGTCCACAATGACATTGTTCGCCACAGTCTTGAGCGCAACTAGAGCGGACGCGTTGTAAGCACGAAGACATGCGAGTTCAGCGGCGCCATTTCCGGAAGCACAGCCAGTCTCATTGAGAATGCTGACAGTCTGGGAAGCAATCTCCTGGTCGATGGTGAGGTAGTGGTTGTAGCTGGGGATACCGAGGTCGGATTGGAGAATAGCTCCTGCGATGAGACCTTCGACTGGAGGTGACTGCAAGAGTGCGCGGACACTTCCGGCGCCGGCACTTTGGCCGAAGATGGTGACTTGAGAGGCGTTACCGCCGAAGGCAGCGATGTTGTCATGAACCTGGACGGCGTTAGATATGGCAAGCACAGCGATCGAAATAGTGACAATCAGACCCATTGAAGTGCGGTGACCTGGTCGCCGATACCGAAGTTCCCGTTGATGCCGGTCTCGTTGAGGGCGAGGAAGCCGAAGGTGCCGAGGCGGTAGTTGATGGTTACTAGGACGACTGATTATCATGTCAGTAGAGATATGACTACATTGTGAAATTGCAGCTCACCGTCTCCTCTGGAAGCAAGGTTGCCACCATCAAAGGTAGGGTCACTTCCGTACCCATTGCCGTATCCACCTAGGTCAATGTCAATAGGAGAACCAGATGCGGGCCAACAACAAACCTCCATGAATCCAGAACATAACAGGCTTCAATGCAGGAGCCTTGTCTGTCGGGTTAGGCAGGTAGGGAGTGTATATATTGATGTGAAGACAGTCCTCAGACCCATCATTGACATTTGTGATAGCATCAACTTGTCTACAGATTGCGCCAAACTCCAAGGCAGAAACGTCTCCAGAGTTGTTGTATACTGACGAGTACGTGAAGCGCTCAGGGTATGTACCATACTTGATACCCAAGAAGCGGAAGCTCAAAGCGTCACGGTAGCCAGTGTATGATGCACTACCAGAAGTCACCTGTGTTTGGTATTGACTGCTCGTGTCGGTGCTGTTGATGCTGGACATTGGAGCCGTTTGTGTGCAAAGTGCTGGCAATGACACGGTACAAGGCACACTCACGACCTGAGCATTGGGTGTGATGGCTTGGCACTCTCCGTGAGCTCCCGAGCCAGCAATGTAGTAGAGCTGCTCATATGGCTCAAGCGGTGGGCCATTAGGTGGGCCATAAGGTGGACCGTGAGGAGCACCTTGAGGAGGCCCGCCATGAGGGGAGTTTATTGGAGGAGGATAGCCACGCTTCGTCTTCCAGGAACCCAATTGAGCTGGCTGGCTTGTAGCACCAGCTTGGTAGGCGAGGTAGGCAAGGAAGTTGTCACTGGAGAGGTCGGCAGGTGGTGTCCACAGCTTTTCGCCGAGGGCAGCACAAGCGGTGGCAGCAGCAGCTTGTGTTTCGGGAGTTCCGAGGACAATCACGGCATCTGTGCGGGAACTTTCGTCGCCTGATTGGAGTCAGTAAGTTGCTTCTGTCGGAGTACCTCATTATTATGACCAACCATAGAGATCATTGTGAAGGAGAATCTGGAGGTCACTGCCAACAGAAGCTGGACTTGGTACAGCGAAAGCACTGGTGGCGAACAGAGCACCCACAGCCAACGAAGCAGACAAAGAGAGCATTTTGACGGTATACTGACAGCTAAGGAGAAGACGCGGTAGAGAAGAAGAGGGAAGCCCAGCTCTTTTGACACCAAATCCCTGCCGTCCCCCACATCGAGATGGGATGATGATGGGTTCCCCGGACCCCGCTCGATCGCCCCGCCGCTAAGGGAAGCCACAGGTGTTTTAGCCAGAATGTGTCGGAACAAAGTCTCGCTACATGGCCCTGACGGCTTGGGGTCTTCATCTTTGCTGCTATTCTAAGATGGGGTCGGACCAGTGGTGCACCCTAAGATCTTACTACCTTAGTCAAAAGGAGAACACGAACAGATGAGGCATCCGGACCCGAGTGAGCCTTGTTCTGACCGTCCGCCTCAACCTGCTTGAATGGTACAGGGTTTACATCACTAATCGCCGGACTAAGTCCCGAATGATGGTTCCTGTTTCATCATTGTCTTGAACATGTTTCACACCAACATCTTCTCATCAAGTCACCGTGACAAGCTGAGCATCGCAATATCTGCAGGCTATCTTCACGGTATCTGCTGTGAGCTATGTGTGGGCTGTTACTAATATGTAGCGACGACCGTCCCGTATTGACGAGACTGCTGTGCCTGCTTGAGACAGAAAAATGGAGCAAACATTGATACTTCGTTATGAGGGCTTTCAGCATACGCGGCGGCGATGATCACTCAAGTCGAAGTAATTTTGGAATATCCCAGTGTAGCCTAACCCTGATCGACTTTTCCGTCTCCGTTCGTGATTGCAAACGACACTAGGCGTTCATAGCCATTGACAAAGACCATTATGTGATTGAACTTGTTTCTGATATCAGGCCGGTGATAGTGGCGATGAGCTGGCACGTTGAGGTCTCTGTTTTGAGCACTGCATATTATGAGCTTTGATGCATGTTCTTAGAGAGAAAAAGCTTTACCGCGCCAATTCATTCAGTTGGCTCTGCACTTGTCCAGTCACAGCAACAGATCACCAGTCGACCTCCTGCTCAGCCGAATCCGCAAGTTGCCGAACCTCCTCCTGGCCAAGTCATGGCATCTGCACCGCATGAGCTGATGGTTACTCATACCGTTGAGAAATCTCGACAACTACAGAATCATTCAAGAGACCGCTGCATGAAAGTTTCAGCGCTTGAAGTTTCTTCCAGCTATGGCTTGTTGACAGCAAGAAACACCACGGAGTGCTAGAAAGACGTGTCAAGCTCTACAAGAACATTCAGGATCAAACAGACGTGCAATGCTTTCATGTCACATGGTGGAATATGGGCGTTTGACACAAGTGCGGTCGCACGCCGAGACGGAAAGCGAAAGCGTTTCGCCGGGGTCATGTGAGAGTCTAGGATTCGTGTGCATGGACCTTACTGAATGATGGTGACAAAACTGGTGTTTTCGCCCTTGTTCGCCAGCTCGAAGAACGGATGCCTGGCCTTACTGATGTGCAGCCCACGTCAGTGCGCTGGACTTTTTTGCTACGAGCACATCCTTCTTCTAACACGAGCATTGCAAGCGGCGTTTCAATCTCATGATGCTTCACCTGACAATATCATACTACGGATCCCAGGCGCAAGGACACGGATCAGATTCGAGGCGGTGAAATCCTCTTTATTGACCATTGTCCCAGCATGGAGAGGAGAGGACGTCCAATTGTCTGATGATACCTGCCGAAAGGAATTCTTTGTGACTACGATGCCTCGCTTTTTGTCTTTGTTTCTGTCATCCGAAGCTAGGTCTTTGTAGCACGAGCTTTGTGTCGGTCAAGCGAGCATTTGTCAGAACTTGAACCTTGCGCATTGTAAAATGTTGAACACAAAGCCTGTAAATGTGTATAATGGAGAACAATCGAAGCAGATATATGCTAGCTTCGATGCTGTCCGGGCCTTCTTTGTCTCGAGGTTGCGACACGCCCCATCTACCTCCAGTTTACCATCGGACTTTATCGTCCGCTATTCTGTGAGTCACTCTCTTCAGGGCGGCGAAATGCCCACTAATAATGAGGTATCATACACATCCCTCTAGTGTTTTGTATCTGCCGTTGCGCTGCAGTACGGTCAAGACTCTCTTGCTGTAACCCGCATGTTCTGCTTATCTGCAATTTCACTGCAAACGATAGACGCCCTGAGGGAGTCATCCCCCAAGGGTTTCCTCCAACTGCCGGTCTTTCAGAGATTATCTATACTAGCACAGTGGAAAAGGACCTACTCATGCAGTTGAAGATATGCTGTTTTCGCCAATATGCTTTGCCTTGTTGATTCCTCGCTCCATGCTCGCTTTGATGCTCTAGCATTACCCTTACCGCCACTGCATTCCATACTGTTCCACTGGCATATGCATACACACGGCTCGCCACTTGTCTCTTCCAGTGTGGCGGGCGGGCTGTCTTACCACAGTACAGTGGCAGCAGGGATCAAGGAGCAGCACGACAGAAGCCTTATATAAGGCAGACCTGAAACACACTGCTTGCCTGCATGCTCGACGGCATGGGTCAGGGGGGGCAGCGCGACAGATGCTTCATATGAGGCAGACCTGAAACACACTAATTACCTGCATGCTCGCTTAGCGGTGCTCATCTCCCGCCCGGCCCGTGCTAGCCGAGAAAGCCTTGGCGGGGTTGTCATGCATAGGAGGATTTCCGAGAGATTTGCGGTGACGTCCAGTCCAATCTGCTGCAAACAAATCAAATGGACCCTGAGTTCAGAGTTCAGAGATGCATTTCTCGTTGCAGTTGTGCTGACGCTGACGCTGACATATCGAAGTTGACGGCGGTTAGGTGCTCCCCTATACATCACCACTGCTGCCACGATCCTCGTCGCCATCGATAGGAGGTATCGTCGTTGACTGAGGATACACCGGGCCGGCAACACAAAGAGTCAACAACATGGACGGCACTCACTACACAGGACCACCGCCACGCAGTCACGCGCTCCGACCACAGATACAACACCGCCAGTCCTCCACCAACAGCATCAGCATCCGCCGCCTACCTGCGCAATCCAATACGCAATCCGCTTCTACTCGCATTCAGTCACCTAACCTAGTCGACCGCCTCGATCGCATATACTCCGGCACCGACAACACAGCCAATCGCACCAGCCAAGACTCAGAACACGAAGGACGGCGGCGAAGTTTTTCAGCTCCTGCACCATTTGGTCATGAACATGCGCCAGCAAGATTTAGCGCAGGATCTGGAAGTGCTGTGCCAGCATCGCAACCGGAGTCGGGCATAAGCTTTGCAAGTCGCCCACTTAGCGGGACGATACTTCAGGATATTGCAGAGGGTGCGGAGGACACGAGGACACCAAGGAGTGAAAGTCAAGCTGTCTTTGAGCTGCCAGGGAGCGTGCCTGAGGTGCCAGGAGGATGGAGGGATAATCGGACGGAGGAGGGAAGATTGGTAGGGGAACAGCAGGATGTTCCGCAGAGAGCAAGTAGAAGGTTGAGAAGTGCGACTGCGGCTGCAAGGTTATCAAGAGGGAGAAGCGAGATGAGTTCGAGGTTACAGAGAGGGAAGAGTGAGATGTCAAGTAAGAGGAGTTCGAGAGAGTACGAGTCGTCGATTGTGGATGTGTTGGATGTTGTTGGTATGTTGGGAATGGTCCTGGTGATACACGGACTCTGCTAATCTCATACCTCAAGATCCATATGTCTCTACACTGACCACACTCAACAACGTCCAGAACTCCCTGTTCGTCCCAGATCTGGGACG